>FWPV01001534.1_pt1 | contig 63452 bp, 52 predicted proteins | sample 2228371 | NCBI WGS metagenome assembly FWPV01 (sample SAMEA103939776, study PRJEB20133) | metagenome
TGAGGTGGGGGGCGAGCAAGCGGCCAGTTATCCAAGGGTCGCAGACCGCCGGGCCTGTGCCCGGCGGTAACCCGCATGCAACCCTCCTCTTTGGAGAGCGGCCATGTACGACATGAAAAGTCTCGCTGAGCTGGTCGGGCAACTCGAAGATCAGCTGACGGCCTGCATGCGCTGCGGCATGTGTCAGGCGGTATGTCCGCTGTACGCGGAAACCGGACGTGAAGCCGATGTGGCAAGAGGCAAGCTGGCACTCCTGGATGGTCTTGTAGGGCAAATGTTCGATGATCCCAAGGGAGTGCAAGAGCGTCTGATGCGTTGCCTGCTGTGTGGCTCCTGTGCCGCCAACTGCCCCAGCGGGGTCAAAGTGATGGACATTTTCCTTAAGGCGCGCGCCATTCTCGCGGGCTATATGGCAATGAACCCGTTAAAGCAAGCGATTTTTCGCCAGCTGCTTGTACGTCCTGCCTTTTTCAACATCTTCCTGGAATGGGGAGCAAAGCTGCAGGGGGTGTTCGCCAAACCGGTCAATGACCTGCTCGGCACCTCCTGCGCGCGGTTTATGTCGCCTCTAACGGCTCGTCATTTTAAGACCCTGGCCGTGACGCCGTTCCATCGAATGGTGCAGTCATTGAGCACCCGCCCGGGTAGCTCCGGACTGAGAGTCGGATTTTTCGTGGGATGTTTGGTCGACAAAATTTTCCCCGAAGTTGGGCAGGCGATACTGAAAAGCCTGCTGCATCATCAGGTGGGCATATTTCTGCCGGCAGATCAGGGGTGCTGCGGCATGCCCGCGCTGTCATCAGGGGACCTGCAGACTTTCAATGAACTGGTTCGCCACAATGTGGCCCTGTTCGCAGCCGAGGAATTTGACTTTCTGGTTACCGGCTGCGCCACCTGTACATCGACCATCAAGCAAATCTGGCCGTTACTGGCGCAGGGATTGACTGCGGTCGAGCTGGAGCAGGTCCACGCGATCGCTTCAAGGGCTATGGATATCAGCCAGTTTCTGGTAAATAGCCTGGCGATCGCGCCCGCCCAGCGCGGAACGGGGTATGAGGAAAAGTATGTAACCTATCATGATCCCTGCCATTTGAAGAAACTGCTTGGAGTTTCCAGACAGCCCCGCGCTCTGCTGCTGGCAGGCTCCGCCCATCGGTTTAAGGAAATGGCGGAAGCTGACCGATGCTGCGGCTGCGGGGGCAGTTTTAATATCCACTACTATGACGTTTCGCAGGCCATCGGCAAGCGCAAACGAGACAGCATCGTACGGTCGCAATGTTCTGTTGTGGCGACCAGTTGCCCCGCCTGCATGATGCAAATTTCCGACCTGCTGTCACACGCTCGAGAACCGATCCAGGTAAAGCATGTGATTGAAATTTATGCGGAATCTCTAGGCCAGTAGCGCCTCTCGGAGGATGCTCGTGATCCGTCGCGATGGTTCATACTGAGCGTGATGCCCAAATCGGTGTTATGATATAATACAAGGGGTAACCCGGACACCACAGGAGGCAGCCGTGTCTATGTATTTTCTCGATGAAACGGATGATTGGCTGGAATATCAGACGATCAGGGAAGAAACCAAACGGTTGGACAGGGAATATCTTGAGATCGGCAAAGAACTGCAGTCAGTTGAGGAGGCTTTCAAGCACGATCCCCAGAATATTAACCTTGAAGCCCGGATGGCCGAACTGAAGAAAAAGCGCAAGGCCATTGAAAAAAAGCTCGATGAGTCGCTCAGCATGTACCGCTAGAAATTGGCGCCTGTGCGGGTTCAGGATATGTCGTGAAGGCCTGCCCCGGGGTCAACTCAACAAAAGGAGGAGGTCAATGAGTACTTTGGTGGTGATCGATTATGATGATCCTTATAATAAAGCGCAAGAGGTGCGGCTTACCTTGAAGAAGATGCAAATGGATTATCTCATCGACCTGGAAGACGCGGTGGTAGCGGTCAAGAAGGCGGAATCGTTTTCTTGAACACCGTGGTTCTTTTTTCATCAACAGACGTTAGTGGCAGGTTAATATCAAGGGGATTGATCAGCGGGCCAAGCTGTGTGCCTGGGTCCCGGCCAATTTGACACATTGTAAAAGAACCCGACAGGCAACCACAATGCTTCTGAGTCTTCCCCCGGGGAATAGGCCGATCATCTGCGCTTGTCAGCGCGCGAAGTGCATCGACCCAAGCTGGCACAGTTGTTGTATAGCGTATCAAATCAATTGGTTGCGTTTCCGCCGCTCTGGTTGCTAGGCAGAAATCTTTAGGACAGGAATTCCTCTCAAGGAGCCGCCGTGATGAACATGAAGGAAGTACAGAACATGGCAAGAAGAATCGGGGTTAAACCTCGAGGCAAAACAAAAGCCGTGTTGATCCGAGAAATCCAAAGGGCTGAGGGCCATTTTGACTGTTTCGGATCGGCCGTAGACTATTGCGATCAGCTGTCGTGTGCCTTTTATGCCGATTGCCTGCGCACCAATGCGTTGCACAGCGTGAAGCAATCCAGGTGACACAAGAGATCGCATTACAGAAGAAAATGGTGAGGAATCTAGGGACATTGCCGTGTGATTGGTGGAGTGGCGGCAAATCCCAAGGGTGGCGACACTAGTGAAAGGAGGTAAAGCGATGGAACTGGTTCCCTGGAAATCCTTTGGAGAAGTGAGCACACTGCGCAAGGAGATGGATAATCTTTTGAACAAGTTTTTTGGCAAGTCCTCTCTCGCCGAAGCCTTTGGCGATGAGTGGGCTCCGAGCCTGGATGTGTCCGAAACGGCCAACAGCATCGTGGTCAAGGCTGAATTGCCTGGATTGGAAGTTAAGGACATCGATGTCTCTCTTGCCGGTGACTTGCTGACCATCAAGGGTGAAAAACGAAAAGAAGAGGAAGAAAAAGGCGAACATTACCATTATAGTGAAAGGTACTATGGTTCATTCCGGCGTTCCTTCCGCCTTCCAACCACCATTCAGGCCGACAAGATTGAAGCGAAATTCGACAAGGGCGTGCTCAGGATAACACTTCCTAAGACCGAGGAGGCCAAGCAAAAGGAAATCAAGATCAAGGTCGAATGAATGGATCTGTGTTGACAAGCCAAGTTTGCCTCTGACGGTCTGCTCCTGGACACAACAAGGGTTTTCTTGCCCGGATGCCGGCAATGGACAAGCGCTACACCATCTATAAATGCTCTCACGCGGGACGAAGAGTGATAACCAGCCTCACCGCCTACAATTTGCAGGAGGCTCATGAAGCACTCCGGTGGCTGCAAAAGCACCATCGTGAGGAGGCCGATTTCCTGCTGGATGAGGGTGAATTCTTCGAAATATTGGAAGAAAGCCATGGTGCCGAGGAGCAACCGCGGGAGGCTGTGGCCCCACTGAAGGTCGCCGAGTGATTGCGCCGGAAGGACTTTAGCCGTAGAGAAAAGAACAGATGACAACCGCGGCGCAGACGGCGACCAGGTCGGCCGTGAGGGCGGCGGCCAGGGCGTGGCGGATGCGCTTTATCTGGACTGCCCCAAAATAAACAGCCAGGACATAAAATGTGGTTTCAGTGGATCCCTGCAAAGTGGACACGAGATAGCCCGTGTAACTGTCCGGTCCTATCAGGGGATCCTCGATGATGGAAGCGAGCACCCCGTAGGCGCCGGAACCGGACAGCGGTCTGAGCAAAGCCATCGGCAGCGCTTCGGCAGGCAATCCCACAAGGGCAGTATATTTGCCAAGCCAGCCCACCAGTGCATCCAACGCGCCACTTGCCCTGAACATCCCCACAGCAACCAGTATGGCGACCAGATAAGGAATGATTTTGATGGCCACTTGAAAGCCGTCTTTGGCTCCCTCGACGAAGACCTCGTAAATTCTTACTCGCCGCACCGCTCCAAAAGTCAAAAAGCCGATCATGAGTGCGGGTATGACCCAGGGAGAGATCTCCCTGCCATAGAATATGGTGACTGGAATAAAGGCTATGAGAGCAATCATCGCCAGCAGGCTGAGCCAGAGGGGGTAGGGCTCGATAGATTCGCTGCCTGGCGGGTCTTCCGAAGGCGGCGGAGATGGGCCCTGCCGGTCGGCGGCCACCGATTCTGCGAGAAATACCGGCTGAGGAGAAAACCGCTGATAGATTTTGGCAGCAATAATGGCTGCAGTGGTTGAACAGATGGTGGCAAACAGGGTCGTGGGGAGAATGCCTGCCGGATTGCCGGAGCCGGCTGCGGCCCGCAGTGCAATGACCCCGGTTGGCAACAGGGTAACGCTTGAGGTGTTGATGGCGAGAAACAGGGCCATGGCGTTTGTGGCGGTACCGGGGTGGAGGTTGAGTTTATCCAGTTCCTGCATTGCGCGGATGCCGAAGGGAGTGGCGGCGTTGCCGAGCCCCATGGCATTGGCCGACATATTAAGAATCATGGCGCCCATAGCCGGGTGTTCGGGCGGCACATCCGGAAATAAACGAATCATGACCGGCCGGATGAGGCGGGCCAGGATCTTGAGCATCCCCCCCTCTTCGGCGACCTTCATTAGACCGAGGAACAGAGCCATAACCCCAATGAGCCCGAGAGCAAGCTCCACTGAACCTGCAGCGGACTTGATCATGGCTTCGGACAAACGCTCCATGGGTGAGGCAGCGCCTTCCGCCGAAACACCGAAGATCTGCTGCCAGCCCGCTGCCGTGAAGGAAACGAGGACGATGACAAAAAAGATAGCGTTCATGAAGGGTCACTCTACCCGGATAAAGCGATTTCTCACATGCAATCTACCCACCGATGCTCTGCCTGAAAACGAGCAGGCTCATGTTTTAAATCGTCGAAATCTTCAGGGGCGCAACTTATCACATCTACGGTTTGTTTGCGCGGGATTTTTCCCAATGTGCAACTGATCCTGACGGGTCGTCGCCGAACAGCAGCCGTTGCACAAAAGGATACGGTTTAAAACGGCAAACGAACTCCTGCTTTCCGGCATAAAGATTTATGCGTGCGGGTCGGGCAATTTCCAGATTCCAGGAATGGGGTGGTGGCACTCTTTGCAGTGGCCGTTTTCGATTGCCAACAGTTCGATTTTGTACCCGTTTCTTGCAATGATCCGAGTCTTGCAGGCCGGGCAGTAGGTGTGTTCGGCCTCATGTCCCGGCACATTGCCGATGTAGACAAAGTTCAACCCTGCGGCGCGGGCGCACTTCCACGCCTCCTCGAGCACAGCAACGGGAGTGGGGGAGAGGCTTTTGAGCTTATAAAGCGGATAAAAGCGGCTGAAGTGTAAGGGCACGTCGGGGCCCAGTTCGTCGTGAATCCAGCGGGCCATGGAGCGAATTTGCTGCATGTCGTCATTCTTGCCGGGCACAATCAGCGTGACGATCTCGATGTGGACGCCCCAACTTTTTAGATTTTTCAATGACGTCAAAACCGGCTGCAGAGTTCCACCGGTGAGCTCTTCGTAATACTCTTCGGTAAACCCTTTCAGGTCTATGCACGCGGCGTCAAGGTACTCGCTGAGATCTTTGAGTGGGAGAGGGTTGACGAAGCCATTGGAATGCATGACTTTCAAGAGTCCCTGCTGCTTGGCGATTCGTCCGATGTCCAACATGTATTCCATAAAAATAGTGGGCTCTACGTAGGTTGAAGCAATGGATCGGCACTGGTACTGAAGGGCATTGGCCACCACCTGTTGGGCGGGAAGGTCATAGTTGTAGGTGTCGTCCGGGCGTGCCTGGGAAATTTCCCAGTTCTGGCAGAACTTGCAGGCGAGGTTGCAGCCGGCGGTGGCGATGGAAAATGAACGGGTGCCGGGAAGTACATGGAAAAAAGGCTTCTTCTCGATCGGATCGACATTGACCGCGCACGGGTTGCCATAGACGATGGAGTAATACTGTCCGTTGACATTTTCGCGAACCCGGCAATAGCCGCGCTCTCCGCCGGCCACTTCGCAGTGGCGCGGACACAGCTCGCAGCGGATCATGTGATCATCCAGCGGCGTGAAATAGGGTGAAAGCTTTCGCCCGAGAAAGCCTTGGGTGAGCTGCTGTGCATGGCCCCCGGCGGCCATTTCAAACCAGCTGAAGGAGTGGATGCCCGCACACACCACTGCGCAGCGCCCGCAGTGCCTGAGAAATTCCCGCCTATTCATGGATGAGCTCATGGTGTTCCTTTTTCTTAAAACACATCTGCGGAGAAGATGAAAATTTTCGTGTTCTCCTCTTTCCACGCATCCGCAGGAAGATTGGCCTTACGGCAGGTATAATCCAGAAACGTTTCCCGGTCCCAGCCGTACTGCGTTGCCACTTGCGGCAGCAGCAGTCCGCTGTGGCCGTTTTGCTGTACGATAATTCCGTGCCGGCCCACTTCAATTTCCTCGACATCGGTAATCTGACGCAGCGGCGTCATGGCTGAAATTTCTATTTCCAGGTCCTCCAGTTCGTCAGGCGTTACCGGTGGAAACCGGGGATCCTGAAAGGCGGCAGCCACGGCCATCGCGGCCACGGTTTCGGCAAGCGGTTGATCGTCAATAACGTGTCCGATACAGCCGCGCAGCTCCCCCTGTTTATGAAGCGTTACGAAGGCCCCGCGCGGTTCCTTGAGACGGGGAGAAATGACCTGCACAGCCGGAGGTTTTTTACCGGCGCTGTGCGACTCGATGCTTTCCCGCGCAATGCGATGCAGCAGAGCCTTTTCTTCCGCACTCAAGCCCGGATCGACTCCCACCGGCCGCTGTTCCGCTTCTGGTTGCGCAGGCCCGGACCCCTTGTATACGGCTGCGGCCAGGTATCCGACCACCCGGCTTCGATCCCCCGTCACATCACCGGAATTGGCATAATGGAGAACCTCGGTTCGATCCCCTCCCAGTTTGCGGGCCGCCAGCAGCGCCGTGACCATGGGGCCGCCGCCACATGCTTCACATCGTTTGCTTGCCAAATCATAGCTCAAACCTTGCGGATCGAATTTGTTGATGTGGTCGATGATCACCTGGTCCAGTTCTTTGGCTTCCCCGTAGGAGTGATAATGCGACAGGTCTGAGCTTGCAACGATTAGAACGGATTTGCCGCGCAGGCACTGGGCTAGAGTATCGGCGAGCCGTTGGCAGGTAGCGTAGCTTTGGTCTCCCATTACCAGGGGTACAAGCTTGAAGCCGGGCATGAGCGTTTGCAGAAAGGGCAGTTGAATCTCCAGGGAATGCTCGCGGGCATGGGCCTGCGGTACGCAGCGGATGGTATTGTCCCGGGTGCGTAACTGTTCAATCAAAGTATGATCCAGCGGTACGATTCCCAAGGGCGTTCGGTAGCCGCCCCGGTCGTAGACGGAAACTCCGCGGAAAGCGGCATGATGGCTCGGAGCTATGATGACGACGGTAGCGAACTGGTATTCGCGCAACAGCTTATAAGCGTAGGCTGCCACCTGCCCCGAATAGGCGTATCCCGCATGGGGAGAGATCAAGGCAAGCGGTTCCCCCAGCGGGCGTTGTTCGGGAACCTTCTGGAGAAACGCATGAATTGCACTGCGCAGTTCGGCGGGCGAATCGGCGTACCAGGTCCCAGCGATGACCGATTCGCGCACTTGTTCGGAGTGCGCAGTGCCGCCGCCGGCTGCTCGTGTGCCAGCCGGTGGAAACAAAAGTCCCAGGCCCAGGAAGGCGACTAAAAGAGACACGGCCCAAAACCAATTTTGCTTGACTGAACGGTGCATCATTGTTTTATCTCTCAGCGGAAGGGTGTCACAACCAAGTCAAGAAGTTAAAAATTTGCGAATCGTTGTGGGCAAGTGCTTGAGACTGAACAAAACTATTATATAGAACGGCAGCCGATGGGGTCAATATATCCGCTATGGACTGGATTAACAGGAAATTGGCAAGGCTCTGTTTTGATTGTAGAACAAAAATCCATGGGGCCGTCAGCAGGATGCCTGATGATTTGCATGGGCCGGCAACGCATTTTCTCGGCGCATTGATCCAGCGGCCAATGGTTTGCGCGCCGGTCGAGGAACACAGACTACCGCCGGAAGCTTTACAACTCTCCCAATGACCTGCGAAGAAGTAGATATCCATGAATGACATAAGACTCGAGAGTCTCATTGCGGACAAAAAAAATCTGGAACAAGTTCTTGACCACCTGCTGGAAGGGATCATAGCCCACGATACCGATAGAAAAATCCTCTTCTTTAACAAGGCGGCCGAAAATATCACCGGTTACCGGAAGGATGAGGTCCTGGGTAAAGATTGTCACGAGGCCTTTGGCGGCCCCTTTTGCGGAAGTCGTTGTTCTTTTTGTGGGGACCCTCCCGATACTTTGACCCATGTGACCTACCCTCTGAACATTCTGAACAAGGGAGGCGAGCTCAAGCGCATCGAGATGTCGGTGACCGGCATGACGGATGAGCGCGGGTGCTTCGTGGGTGTACTCGCGTCCCTGCAAGACACAACCGACCTGATTGGATTGAAAACTCGTCTGGGGGAGCTCACCAGTTTTGCCGGAATAATCGGTCGAGACCATAAAATGCTGCAGCTTTTTGAACAGATTCGCGATCTCGCCAGCAATGATTATCCGGTCCACATTTCCGGGGAAACGGGTACGGGAAAGGAGCTGGTGGCGGCTGCCATTCACAATGAGAGTCGACGCGGTAACGGACCGTTCGTGCCGGTCAACTGCGGTGCCTTGCCGGAGGGGCTGTTGGAGAGCGAATTGTTCGGACACGTGAGGGGAGCCTTCTCCGGTGCCATTCGGGACAAAAAGGGGCGATTCGAATTGTCCCACGGGGGGACCATTTTCCTGGACGAGGTATCGGAATTGCCCAAGCCCATGCAGGTGAAACTGTTGCGGGTTCTGCAGGAGGGGGTCATCGAGCGTGTGGGAGGAGAAAAACCCATCTCGGTAGACATGCGAGTCATTAGTGCCACCAACAAAGACCTGAAGCGGGAGATGGAAAAGCAGAGTTTTCGTGAGGACCTCTATTACCGGCTCAATGTGGTGCCCGTTTTTCTGCCGCCGCTGCGTGATCGCAAAAACGACATACCCATTTTGGTAACGCATTTTTTGGAGCAGGCGGCAAAACGCGGGGAAAAGACGGCCGGACTTTCTCAACAGGCCTTGACCGTTTTGATGGATTATCATTGGCCGGGGAATGTACGAGAACTGCAAAATGCCGTGCACTTTTCCCTGGTGAAGGCCAAGGGTCGAAGTATTCGGCCGCAGGACCTGCCGATGGAATTGCGGCAACTGCAGGGGTGCAATCCCAAGCCCGGCCCTTCCAGGAAATTGGATGAGGATTCAGTCATGGCGGCTCTGCAAAAGAGTGGGGGAAACAAGGCCAAAGCCGCCAGGCTGTTGGGAGTCGGTCGCGCCACCCTGTACCGGTTCCTGAGCGATATGCGGGATGTTTGATGTTTCATGATACATTCCTGTTTCAGGTGTCACTTGAGACAACTGGTTCGCGCTCTCACATTCAATGCAAAGGGAATACTTTTGTCACCGCTTGTTCTCTGAGCAATTCAATAATCACACTTGTTGGGGAAAGACACATACACTTTTGTGCCCCCGGTCACTGCCGGGCTGCGTAGCGTGATCCGCGTGACGCAGCCCGGCAACAAGACCGGCAACGAATGAAACATCCAATGCGTAGTAACCGGTATAGATCAGCGGTCGCGCCACGGCATGACGTGCTGCTGTCTCCACAGGGGGACTGCGCCTGTTGCCTGCCGCTTTGCCGGGCTGTCTCCTAAAAGGTGGCATGAGTCTTGCTCAAATGCAGAGCGGTGCCTGTTGCTGCCGCAAATGAGTGCCGTCTTACCTGGACCGTTAGCCGTGGGCATAAACTTTTATTTAAGAGGCGGACAATGAAGCCTTGCAACAAAAACATTGTGAAGACTCTTGAACTGGTCGAAAGAATGACCAAGATTGCTGATGAGGGAGACAGGGCAAGAGAGGATACGGGATGTGGAGTGCTCTACGGTGTTCTGCGCGACTCGGCCTATAAGATCAAGAAGCTGGCAGAGCAAGAGCGGGAGGCACACAGAAGAAAAGGATGGTGGTAGACTGAGCCGCCTGGCAGACAGGCGGCTTGATGATTCAACAGATAATAACCACAGGAGGTTAAAACGGAATGAGTGAGACAACCCGGAATTTGATGGAAGCGTTTGCGGGTGAATCCCAGGCCAATCGAAAGTATCTCGCCTATGCCAAACAAGCTGAAAAGGAAGGTTACCCGCAGGTGGCCAAACTCTTCAGAGCCGCCGCAGAAGCAGAAACAGTCCATGCTCACACCCACCTGCGAACGCTTGGAGGAATCAAGTCCACCAGGGAAAATTTGCAGGATGCCATAGCGGGCGAAACGCATGAGTTCAAAAGCATGTATCCGGCCATGATCAAGGCGGCTCAGGAGGAAGGTCACAAGGCAGCCGAGAGAACTTTCAGATATGCCAACGAGGTCGAGGAGGTCCATGCAAACCTCTATCAGAAGGCGTTGGATAACCTCGAGGGTTTGGAGGAAGCCGACTATTACGTTTGCTCGGTGTGCGGCTACACCTGTGAAAATGAACCCCCCGACAAATGCCCTGTGTGCAATGCGGTTGCCAAGGCATTTTTCAAAGTGAGTTGAAATCAGTCGTTCATCAGGATTAAGGAGGATAGACAGTGTCCAAAGCGTTGGTGATCTATGCGAGCAGAACTAACCAAACCAAAGGTATTGCGGAGATTATTGCAGAAGGAATGCGCTTCGAAGGGGTTGAAGCGACCCTTGTCAATGTGAATGATTTTGAAAAACAAAAGATCAACCCCGAAGAGTTCGACGCGGTTGTTTTAGGAGCACCGACGTATCATGGGGATATGATTCAACCCATGAAGACCCTTTTGTTTGCTCTGGAGAAGTCCAACCTGGAGGGCAGAGTGGGCGGAAGCTTCGGTGCCTATGGGTGGAGCGGAGAGGCGCCGGGCAGAATTTACGACACCATGAAGCACATCTTTAAGATGGATATGGTGAATGGACCACTCATGCTGAAATCCGCTTCTTTGGGGGGCGGAGTCAAAATGGGTCAGGATTACGGTCGGGACATTGCGAAAAAGCTGCAAAAGTAATCAAGTCTGAATGTTAACAACTACTTGTCACATGGAGGAAAGCAATGGCAGCAAAGCTCGAAGTCTACAAATGTGAATTGTGTGGAAACATTGTGGAAGTATTGCACGGCGGCGGCGGGGAATTGGTGTGCTGCGGGCAGCCCATGAATCTGTTCGTTGAAAACACGGTGGATGCGGCCAAGGAAAAGCACGTTCCCGTGGTTGAAAAGAGCGCCGACAAAGTCACGGTAAAAGTGGGCAGCGCAGCCCATCCGATGGAAGAAAAGCACTACATCGAGTGGATCGAACTGATTGTCGGCGATAAGGCCTATCGCCAGTTTCTGAAACCCGGTCAAGCGCCCGAAGCCGTGTATTGCCCCGAAGGGGAAACGGTTTCTGCCAGAGCTTACTGCAATCTCCATGGGTTATGGAAAAGTTAACACGGTTGGCGGAGAAATATTGAGTACTCCGACTGACTGTCAATTGTGCGGGGTGGGCCTTGCAACGCCGCAAAAAATTCCTCACGGCTGAAAGGTCCACTCCCCGTATCTGCCCAGTGTACGGCACTGCCACATCTCAATTTTGCTATTCTCAACAGACCGCACAAGAGCAATCATCGATGAGGAGGTGAAAGAGCAATGGACGCTTTGCTTCTCTCGCGACTGCAATTTGCCGCAGCCACTTTTTTTCATTTTTTGTTTGTTCCACTGACCCTCGGGCTTTCCGTCCTGATCGCCATTATGGAAAGCAAATATGTGAGGACCGGTGATGAGGACTACAGGAGGATGGCTCGGTTCTGGGGGAAAATTTTTCTCATCAATTTTGCCATCGGGGTGGTCACCGGGATAACCCTCGAATTCCAGTTCGGAACCAACTGGGCGCAGTATTCGCGCTATGTAGGCGACATCTTTGGTTCTTTGCTGGCGATAGAAGCCACCGCAGCGTTTTTCCTCGAATCCACCTTTATCGCCGTCTGGGCCCTCGGCTGGAACAGACTTTCCGCCAAGGCGCACGCAGTGACAATCTGGCTGGTGGCCATCGCTTCCAATTTGTCTGCGGTGTGGATTCTGATCGCCAATTCATGGATGCAGCGCCCGGTCGGCTATGTCATTCGCAATGGACGGGCCGAACTGGATGATTTTGTTGCTGTGGTTACAAATTCTTACGCCATCCACCAATTCGTTCATACGATCAGTGCCGCCTACATTTTGACCGGGTTTTTTGTGATGGGTGTGAGTGCCTATCACCTGCTGCGCAAGCAACACACGGTTTTTTTTGGCAAATCATTTCGCATGGCGCTCAATATGGCACTCATCTTTTCCATCATTGCTGTGGTGCAGGGACACATGAACGGCGCCAAGGTGGCCTCGGCACAACCGACCAAGCTGGCTGCCATGGAATCGTTCTGGGAAACCAGGCAAAGTGCGCCACAGTACTTGCTCGTGATACCCGATGAAAAAAACCAGAGGAACCATCTCGAGTGGGGGGCCATACCCGGTGCTTTGAGCCTGCTGGCCTATCACTCCACTGAGGCAACAGTGAAAGGACTGAAGGATTTTCCTGAAGAAGACAGGCCCCCGGTGACTCTGACCTTTGTATCCTTCCGCATCATGGTCGGCCTCGGAGTCCTGTTTCTGGTCCTGACGCTGATCGGCTGGTTCAAGCGGAACAGGCTGGAGGAGAGTCCCCGGTTCCTCAGAGTCATGCTGTACTCGATCCCTCTTCCCTATATCGCTTCCGAAGCGGGCTGGACCCTTGCCGAAGTAGGTCGGCAGCCGTGGGTGGTGTACGGAGTCATGCGAACCTCCGATGCCGTTTCGCCCATCGCCGCTTCGCAGGTGATGGTCTCTCTGGCAGCCTTTGTGGTGGTCTATTCACTTCTGGGAGCGGCCGCTTTCTTTTTGATTGCGAGACACGCGCGCCGGGGTCCCGAACCGGTGCCGGTGGCGATTGTGGAGAGGAGGGATTGAGATGCTGGAGTCGATTTGGTTTATACTTTGGGGTGTTCTCTGGGCAGTTTATTTTATGCTGGACGGCTTTGACCTGGGCATTGGGACTCTCATGCCTTTCCTGGCCAGGAACGAGACCGACAAACGCATCATGTACAATGCCATGGGCCCGTTCTGGAACGGCAATGAGGTCTGGCTGATTGCTGCCGGAGGAGTCACCTTCGCTGCCTTTCCCACCACGTATGCGGTGATGTTCAGCGGACTGTACACGGCCCTCATGCTGATTTTGTTTGCCCTGATTTTCCGCGGCGTAGCGATCGAGTTTCGGGGCCAGGTGGACCATGCAGGCTGGCGGAACGCATGGGACATATGCCTGACAGTGGCCAGTTTTTTGCCGGCTCTGCTGCTGGGCGTGGCTTTTGCCAACATCTTTCAGGGTATTCCCATCGATGAGGCGGGGATATTCCGCGGAAATCTTTTCTCCCTGCTCAATCCCTATGGTTTGCTGGGCGGTGTTTTTTTTGTCCTGATGTTTCTTGTGCACGGCGCCCTCTGGCTGGCCGTCAAGAGCGAAGGGGCCCTGCACGCACGCGCCGCGGCTCTTGCGGGCAGGCTCTGGATCGGCCTGGCAATCATCGCTGCTGCCTTTCTTACGGCCACCTGGTTTTACACCCGGCTGTATGACAATTACCTGCAAAACCCGCTGTTCTACATGGTTCCCATCGTGTTGATTCCGTTGGGAACAGTGGCGGCGCTTGTGATGATCCGGGTTTATATTGCCCGCGGGCACTGGTGGCGAGCCTGGTTTTCCTCCAGCGGTGTCATCGTGGGGGCTACCCTGTTCGGGGTGGTGGGGCTTTATCCGAACCTGTTGCCGTCCAACCTGAACCCGGCGTACAGCCTGACGGTGCAAAATTCCTCCTCCAGCCCACTGACCCTGAAGATCATGCTGGTCGTGGCACTCATCTTTGTGCCGACCGTTATCGCCTACCAGAGCTGGGTGTATCGGCTGTTCAGCGGTAAAGTGCAAGAGAATGATCTACTGGAGGAAGAGGCGTACTGATTTGACGGGTCTGGGCAGCTGCTGCTGAGCAAAAATCGGTTTTTTTAAACGCCGTAGAACCGCATCAGACCCGTGTTATCGCTGGCGTAGCCGTATTCCCTGCGGATTCTCTCGAGCGTTGCAAGGTCCGCTCTAAAAGGGTTCGCCGGGGGGCCGGGCACATGCAATAACAGGCTCTCGCTGAAGGGAGTCTCTTGTAGTTTGGCGTTGTAGGCGAGCACCATCAAGGTCTCGAGGTTGACCACATCCTCTATGTTGTAGGCAAGCAGGGTATCGAGGGCCTTCGGGTTTCCATTGTACAGGTAGTCTCGCCAAAGGAGTACGGCGAAGAAGCCGTCTACTCCCTCCAGTTCGAATCTTTCGATACCCAGCTGCCTTTCACAGCTTTTCAGGCCGCCTCGATAGCCGAGGCTGCCCAATACATAACGCAGGTCGATGTGGGCGTGGTCCATGGGGATCCGTAAGGTATTCCTTATGAAAGGCAGATCGAAGCATTTTCCATTGTAGGTGACCAGGAGCTTGTAGGCGCCGATGCGCTCCTTGAAATCCTCAAGATTGCGGCCGCAAACGTAATGATAAACGGACTCACCGTCATACAAGGCAATCGTGGTGATGTGATCGTTGCGGCCCCCCATGCCCGTTGTTTCGATGTCCAAATAGGCGGTGCTTGACTGGAATTCGCTGAACAGACGCCATTGCTGAGCGGCCGGGAGCCGCTCGGCAAAGTAATCGCATCGGCTCTGCTGGAGCTGGTACAAGGATTGTTCCAGGTACCTGCGGACTGAGCCGAAACGAGCTCGGCCGACTACTTTCCGCGAGGATTCCTGCCGGAGAAATTCCTCCCAGGTGAATAAACCGGAGGACCACAACCGTCCCTCGGTTTGAAGCCCGATTCCCGGAATGTGACAGAAGGTGTTGCGCAGCATAGTGCACTCCTCAGGGTCGAAACAAAATCAACAAACAGTTCGGTGGTGCTCCTGCGGCCATCCAACTTCAGGTTACGAAACATCCTGCAGCGCAGGTCAAACGGTATCTCGATCTGGACTCCCATTCCCCCGGCGCTGCGATTGCATACGTTCGAACCGCTTCGCCCCTGAATGTCACTGCGCATGCCCGCTGCAAACCCAGAGCGGCACAGCAACTCTGCCGCTTTGTCGCGCAAAACCTGGTGCAATCCGCCCACATAGATTGTGCCGCCCGCATCCCGGCAGCCGTGAATGGCCAGGGCAGTCCGCGCGTGCCGCAAGGCGTTCATGCAGACGGGTTCGTCAAAACGCGTGCTGGCTATATGGAGGTCCCAGTTGCCACGGGGTTTGAGCCCCTCCAGAGCATAGAAGGAATGGTTCCCGGCAGCGACCGCATCGGCAATCTCAGAACAACCGGGCTCGATATTGCCGCCGTGCGGGGCCATAACGAGGATGCCGGAATCGCCGCTTCGATAGACAATCCTGTAGTCGAGGCCTTCCCTTTCGTTTTGTTCCAGCTCTGCAAAGCAGGAGTATCGATCGGTGGGTGGCATGGGACTTCCGGCGGGACAGGTACGATATCGAGAGTTACGGACTCTGACGAGGCGGCAGCCGCGATGCTCCATTGCGAAACTTGGCAATGAAGTCGGATCCAGGCCGCTCGCTCGTCATCCTCAGCGGCAAACTCACTGCTCTGACTGCTGGCTGTGTTCAGTCATTTCAAGCGATCCTCCGCCGGGCGCCTGCGGTGCTTCGGCGGTGCTCCCGGCTGAGGTCTCGACGGCAGCAACGGCCTGATCATATCTGGCGGCAACTTCTTTCCAATCAATATGATTGAAAAAAGCTTCCGTATATTTGCGTCGGTCAAGCTGATAATCCAGCATGTAGGCATGTTCCCAAACATCCATCACAAGCAGGGGTTGGCATCCTGCCGGGTGATTGATTTCATGCTCGTTGATCCAAAAATTGGCCAAACGCCCGCTGGCAGGGTCAAAGTATAAAACCACCCAGCCTATGCCGCGCATGGAGCCGGTAGCCAAAAAATCTTTCTTCCATAGTTCAAAACTGCCGAAATTGTTTACGATGGCGTCATAGATTGCTTCACCGGGGTCACACGGCTGTCGGTTTCCCAAGTTGGAAAAGTAAAGCTCGTGCAGTTTCATGCCGTTGAACTCGAATCCCAGCCTTCGTTTCAACTCGGAATACTCCACTGAATCGACCTCGCCGGACTTGATGAGGGAGTTCACTTTATCCAGGAGCATGTTGGTATTTTTGACGTAGCCCTGATACAGACTGAAATGGTTCTCAAGGAGCATGTCGCTGAATCCTTCCATTCCTTTCAGCCGACTGAAGTCTTTAGCCCGATAATCTTTGACCGGCTGCACCCTCCTGCCGGCGGAGTCGTGCATCGATTGCTCGCACCCGGCCAGAGACAACCCAATGGTTAGCACCAGAACACAAAACAGGTAGAATCTTTTCGGCATTTTATTCTCCTTCCAGTCAGTGGGTCTTTCGTTCAACCCTTTCGTCATGGTTGCGAACGTTTCCTGCTGCTCACCGGTTATGGAATATCAAGTGAAAAACTTAATCCATGTCTTGTGGGTAGGCAAATAAAAACTGGTCGAAGCGCGGCACTCGGGGCACACTCCCTCTTCCCCCGCGGCGCTGACCCTTACCCACAAATCGTCCCGCGGTAATTGCAGGATGCGCCCCTTCGCCGCGCGGGGGGAAGAGGGAACCGGCACATTGCACTGGCCGGGGCGTCGACACGGCAACCCGCCCAGTGGTTCAAGTGGGTCTAACGAACAAGTGAGAGGGCGCTCTCGGACAGGTTCCTTACGGCAGAAAAATATAGCTTCCAAGATAATGTTTCTGGTTAAGGTTGGGTTGAGTCACGCGTTTCGCGTGACGAAACCCAACGCTTATTTTGCCGGGTTTCGTACCTCAATCCAGCCTACGTTGGAAGCCGAATCATTTTTTTGAACAAAATAGTATACTGGAGAATATTCGCAAACACGACATGCACGACGAATTGTGGTGGAAATCCCCCAGTCCCGCACAATCTGTGCTTGTGTTTGGCGCCGGAGAGTGAGATAAAAGTCGGCACTTGTTTCTGTGTCCCATGTTGGTATATAAGTATTTAAAGTCTCTGGGTTTTTTGTTCTTATCAACTTTTTTTTAAAAACTTTGAAATATGCTCAGGACGAGGGGACGGCGTTGTTTTTGATTTACAGAAAGCTGTCTGTGCCTTTAAGCGGGTATTTTACCTGCCCGAACACAATCCGGTCGAGGAGAAACTTACTATGAAGCAGGATCTGCAAGTCGAGACCTTACAAATGCAACTACCCTATTATGAACTTGCCCGCAGGAGAGGAAGAATGATCCAGATGGATTGGAGAGCCGAGTGGGAAAGGTTTGATGCCAACCGACTCTTCACCTTCGATGTCTCTTCACTCTCCGAAGAGAGCCTGGGGCCCATGCGCGAACGTCGCTATTCTCTGTTGGACGGCAATCATGCCGCTCTGTCCGTGTTAACCCGACTGGTCGACGGTCTCTGTGGTTATCCCATCACGCCTTCAACACCCATTGCAGAGGACTTTGCCAGGGCAGCGGCGAATGGAGTCAAGAACCTGTTCGATAGAGAATTGATGTATTTTCAGCCAAGCGACGAGCTTTCGGCAATCGCTGCGGTGGAAGCAATGGCTTCGCAGGGCGGCCGCTACGTCGACAATACCTCATCGCAAGGCCTCGTTCTGAAAACCAAGAATCTCTTCTCGGTGGCCGGCAAGAGGCTGCCGGTGGTGATGACGGTCATGGCAAGAGAAGTCAACAAGGGATCACTCAGCATCCATTGCGGCCACACTGATTTCTATGCGGTGCGGAATGCGGGCTGGGCGCAGTTGGTCTCGGCAGACAACCAGGAACTGCATGATTTGCTGCCGATCGCTTTCAAGGTCAGCGAATTGCGTCAGGCCATGCTGCCCAGTATGGTGATCGGGGACGGCTTTATCAAGAGTCATGCGCTGGAGAACATAGGGGAGCTGTCGGACGCATTCCTGAAGTATTTTGTTGGCCCACCCAACAGATTTTATCAGCCCGACTTCAATCACGGCACTCTCATGGGGACCTTCACCGACACGGAACTGACCATGGAGGGGCAGGTGGCTCAGGATCTGGCCTATCGCTTTCTCAAGAAGGGCTACATCGCCGCCATGAATGCGATGAACAGGATTTTAGGCACCAACCTCAAAGTGGTTGAGAACTACCGTACCGAAGATGCCGACATGGTGATCGCCATACTCGGTTCCGCGGTGGGAGTGGTCAAGGATGTTGTGGACCATTACCGCGCGACACGGGGGTGGAAAGTGGGAGTGGTTCGGCCGGTGTTGTTTAATCCTCCCTGCTATGAGGAATTGGCCTATGGGGTGAGGAACGCCAGGGCGATCACGGTGCTCGAGCGCACCGGCATGGCCCACAATCAACTCTTACTGGCCGATATCCAGGCCGCATTGCAGATTTCCCACCGTGCCGGGCGGGAAGGTAGAGAGGAGCACAAGATTTATGCCCGCGATGACATGCCGACCCTGTTGCATGGGGTGTATGGCATAGGCAGCAAGGATTTCAACAAGTATGATGCGGCGGCGGTGGTGGAAAATATGAAGGCCTGCATGGAGAGAGAAAAGGGCCATTTTCACAGGGATTTTTTCGTTGGTATCGATGGGCCATACACCCTGCGCCCGGTTAAGCTGGAAGACTACCAGGAGCGAGAACTGGGGATGACTTTCGTCGGGATTGGCTCAGAGGGCGTCAAGACAGCCCTCGAGACGGCCGGTTTCATCTATGCGGAAGACGGCGGCAACGGCTGCAAATACATTCAGTCGGGGGCACGTTATGGAGCAGCGCGCAAAGGGGCCGCCGTTTTCATGAATCTGCGTATCAGCGATCATCCCATTCGCAACAGCTCAGAACTCACCGAACGAGATGTGCTCGCCTTTTTCAATGATAAGTTTCTGCTGGATCAGATACTGCGAGAATATGTGGGCGGCCTGAAAGAGAAGGGATTGTTCGTGGTCAACAGTCACAGGAGTGCAGCGCAGCTTTTGGCGTCATTTTCGCCCTACATCAGGGGCTTGATCGAAGAGCGCCAGATCAAGCTCCTCGTTTTCGATGCCACTCAGGCTGCTCTCAAGCATCTGAACAAGAACTTGCCCGGAGCAGCGATTCTGGGATTGGTCAACAGGGAGATGGGTGTTCTTTCGGAGGAGGAATTTGAAAGCCGTTTCAGGAGGATTCTGCAGGCGAAGCTTGCCAGTAAAAAGGGCGGCGAAATCGTCGATGCCAACATTGCACTGCTCCGCCACGGTACGGCACTGGCCGAGGCGAGCGGTTCCAGTGAAATGGTCGTGCGGGCAGGTAATTTCGACGCGGCCTGTGCGCCCTATCATGTGCCGCCAGCCGAAGATTTTGGGCAGGAATTCAGGGCTGCCGGACTGGCCTACGCCATGACGGAAAAAGACGAGCTTGGAACCATCAAGCCGGTCAATCTCATGGAGCGCTACGATGACCTGTTCTATAAAGATATGGTGAAGCCGATAGCCGATGGAACCAAGGTCCCCTGGGATCGATTCTTGCCCATCGTGCCGGCAGGCACCAGTAAATACCGGGACATGAGCTATATCGGAACACAACTGCCGGTGTATGATGCATCCAAGTGCACCGCCTGTGGCGTGTGTGCGGCATCCTGTCCGGATTCGGCCTTGTATTCGACCATCACCGAGCGCCCCATACCCGAGGCTGCCAAGCGTTACTTCAAAATATTCAAGAAACCGCCCAAGGGCATTCCCTGGGAGCGTTTCGCTTTGAATATCAATGTGGTCCCCGGGGCGTGCAAGGGCTGCGGCATCTGTGCTCAAGTTTGTCCCACCGATGCTCTCAAAATGGTGGATAAGCATGATGCGCTGCAGGGTGATTTCCTGCCGGAAGAGTACCAGGAATTTGACAACACCTTTGAGGCGGCCCGTCATGTGGATCGGATGCCTCCCATGCAGCAGGTGCTGTATGTTTTTTCCAAGCTCTATCCCGGTCGGCACACACTGTGTCCGGGCTGCAGCGAAGGCACCATCAGTCTGCTCACTTTTTTTGCGGCGGAATCGTTGCGCAACAATCCCCAGGGAATCGAAACGTTTTATCAGGGCATCAAGGTCCTCTCGGAAAAGAACCGGAAAAGTATCGAGCACATGCTCGACCACGGCTTCAACATCTACACCATCAACTCGACCGGCTGCAGTGAAGTTTCGGATTTGGTCAATCCCTTCAATTCCCGTATCTATCCGGCCGGCCACTACGGTTTCGGTACGGCCTCCGCTGCCGCCCTTGGCGCCAAGTTCAGTTTTGACCAGGCCTATGTCAACGGTTACAGTGACGTGTTGAGCAAAATCATTGTGTTTGCAGGCGACGGGGCCATCTATGACATTGGCAACGGTCCCTTCAACTACGCGCTGGGAGAGAGCAATGATATCACCTGGGTGATTTATAACAACGAGGGGTATATGAACACCGGAGCGCAAAAGTCGGGGGCCACCCGCTTTGGCAGCGACCGCTCCACCTCGCCCATCGGCCGCAGAAGCGCGGGTAAGACCACCCTGCATCGCAGAATCATCAGCCAGGCCATGGCCATTTCTCATGTGTATGCGGCGAAGCTCACCATCGACAATCCGCAGTATGCCATCAAGATTTTGAAAGAAGCCATTGCCTACAACGGACCGTCGGTCGTTGAATTTTTCTCTTCATGTCCCCAGGGACAACAGAGCCCCGATTGGGTCGGCCCGCTGATTTCACGCATGATGGTGGAAGCGCGCAAATGGCAGATTGCGGTCAGAAGACCGTTCCAACGGTTGGACATCTCGGCTAATCCAGAGCCCGACAAAATTTATCCTGCGTCCGGCAAGTCCTTCAAAAAGGGAATAAAACGGGATGCCGCAACGTTCTATGATGTGGTCAGCATGCTGGGACAGTACAGCCGGCATATCAAGACGCAGGAAGGCGGGGTGATTCCGGAAATCATCCAGGTAAATGAGACGGTCAGCCTGTTTCGCTGGCTGAGGAATCAGTACATGGCGGGTTATCGTGATACCATGCCGAGCGAGGAGGAAGTGGAGCGGATTGTGAACGAGCGATACAGATTTTAGACCATTGCCGCAGGTACAGGGCGGCGGCCTTGTGACGCCGCCCTGCACCTGTGGTCCGTCGGCATCTCATCGGGAGGGGTCGTAATTGCCGGCATAGAGGCACTCCGGGTGCACCCTGACAGCCGGGGGCCTGCAGGCGGGAACCGATCAATTGAAGTGGCATTCAGGCAGGAAGGAAACGAGTTTGAGGCTGCGCAACAAGACGCTGCTTATCACCGGGTTGACCTTGGTCGGGCTCATGGCGGTGTCCTATCTCATTTCATCCACCATACTAATGCGCAGCTTCGCCAGGGTTGAAGAGGAGAACACCCGGGTGAATGTTCGCCGCGCCTCAGAAGCCCTCAATGATACTCTCCGCACGCTGAACAACACGGCAGGAGATTGGGCATCCTGGGACGAAATGTACGCTTTTGCCGATAATCCTGCCGCCGAGTTCATTAAGGCCAACTTTGCGGACAGTGCCTTCACCGAGCTGAGAATAAACCTGATTGTCCTGATGGATGCGGCAGGACGTACTCTTTTTGCCAAGGCCTTCGACCTGGAAGCCGAACGCGCAATTGCTCCCCCGGCTGACATCTCCAACCAGCTGGTGAGCGGTGATCGTACGCCGCGGCCTGAGGTGGATGGAGAAGGCCTTTGCGGTCTGTTGCTGCTCCCCCAAGAAACCATACTGATCGCTGCGCGCCCGGTCCTGACCAGTGAAGGCGATGGGCCGGCGCGCGGACTTTTGGTCATGGGGCGGTATTTGGACCAAGCGCTGATCGGCCAGTTGGCGGCAAGAACTCAGCTGAATGTAACCCTGTACCGGACAGACAGCGGGCAACTGCCGGAAGATTTTTTGATTGCCAAAAGAACCCTTGCGAGAGAAAATTCCTTTTACGTCCAACCACTGAGCTCAAAATCCATAGCGGGCTATACAACGTTGCCGGAGATTCGCGGCAAACCAGCCCTGCTGCTGCGCGTAGACCTGCCCCGGGATATTTATCAACAGGGACGGCTCAGCCTTCGACATTTGATGGTCTGGCTGCTGGTGGCGGGAGTTGTGTTGAGCCTGATGACCCTATTGTTTCTCGAAAAGCTGATTTTGGCCCGCCTTGTACGCCTCAGCCATGAGGTGAGCGCTGTCACTGCCAGCGGAGACGTTACGACCAGGATATTCACGAGCGGCAGGGACGAGGTGGCGAACCTGGCCCGAAGCATCAATGCAATGCTTGGGGTGCTTGAAACTTCACAGAAGGAGTTGCAGGAAGCTCTCCTGCGTTTCGAAACAGTGATCGACCGGACTCCCCTTGTGGCCGTTCAAAGTTTTGACCGACACGGCACTATTCTTTATTGGAACGACGCCAGTCGGGATTTGTTCGGATTCGACCGCCGCCAGGCGATGGGGAGGCGCATGCAGGACACCGTCCTTTCCGCCGACGCCGTGGCGGAGTTTGAGGAGTCGATGCAGGAGCTGTGGGAGAGCGGAAAGACTCTTCCTCCGGAAGAGTGGCAGGTGCGGCTGGTCGACGGGGAAGAAAAAATCCTCTACGGTACGTTATTCCCACTCTCTAAAGAGGGGCGGACAGCTGAAATTTTTGCAATGGAAATCGATATAACGGATCGCAGGCATGCCGAAAAAAAGCTCGAATCCGTCAATCAAGAGCTGGCTGGCATGAACAGGCAGCTTGCTGAAGCGATCGAGCGGGCACAACAACTTGCCCTGGTTGCGCAAAATGCCAATGCTGCAAAAAGCGAATTTCTGGCTCGAATGAGCCACGAAATTCGCACGCCCATGAACGCTGTCATAGGTTTTACCGAAATGCTCCTGGATACGTCGTTGAGCGAGGAACAAGTTGACTATGCCCGGACCGTAAAGAAAAACGGCGAAGCTTTACTGGCATTGATCAATGACATTCTGGATTTTTCCAAGATTGAAGCGAGGCAGCTGGATCTGGAGAATATCGCGTTCGATCCGGAGGTTACGGCGCATGACGTGTGTGAGACGATCTATCCGCGCGTGCGCTACAAAGATGTGGAAGTCTTGTGCCGCATTGGCAACGAGGTTCCCGCTCTGGTCATGGGGGATGCGGGAAGATTTCGTCAGATCCTGGCAAATTTGATGATGAATGCCGCAAAGTTTACCGAGTCCGGTGAAATAGAGCTGTCCCTCAATGTTGAACAGGAGAGCGATGATCGCCTCCAGCTGCATGTCACGGTAAGAGACACCGGCATTGGCATTCCAGCCGAGAAGCTCAATGACATTTTTGAATCGTTTCAACAAGGCGACGCATTCACTACCAGAAGATACGGCGGCAGCGGCCTTGGCCTGACCATTTGCAGGCAGTTGGCGCGGCTTATGGACGGCGATGTGTGGGCCGAATCGACCCTCGCGGAGGGAAGCCGGTTTCACTTTGTGGGTTGGTTTGGGAAGGCCGGGAAAACCCTCGAGAAAAGATTGAGTCGAGGATCACTCGTTGGCAAAAAGGTATTGGTGGTCGACGACAACCGAACCAATCTGGAGATCATGCAACACCTGCTGGAATCGGCCAAAGTGCGTTGCATCACTTTGCGCGAAGGGGCTTTGGTGATTCCTACTCTTGTGCAGCAGCTGGAAGCCGGTGATCCCGTCGATCTTTGCATCCTTGACATCCAAATGCCTATGGTCAGCGGTTATGATGTGGCCGTAGCCATTCGGGCCATGCAGCCTCCCATTGCAGGAATTCCTCTGCTGGCCTTTTCTTCGTCCACCCTGTTCGGAGTCAAGAAGAGTCAGCAGGCCGGCTTTGATGGATTTCTGCTCAAACCGGCACGGCGCGAGAGGCTGCTGGAAATGATGGAAAGACTGCTCGGCAAAGAAACACGGGGCGCCGCAGAGAAACCGGCGCCGATCGTCACTCAGTACAGTCTGCGTGACGAAGCCAAGCACTCGGTACGCATCTTGCTCGTTGAAGACAATCCGGTCAGCCGGAGGCTGGCCCAATTGTTATTGTCAAAAGCCGGATACCGGGTTGATCCAGCCGTCAATGGACGGGAGGCGGTGGAGACCTATCAAAGGGATCCGGGCAAATTTGATCTGATCATCATGGACATTCAAATGCCCGAAATGGATGGACTGGAAGCGACTCGTGTGATTCGTCAGGCCGGCTTTGATAAGATTCCCATAATCGCCATGACGGCGAATGCGCTGGAGAGTGACCGTGAGGACTGCTTCAAGGCGGGAATGAATGATTACATCGCCAAGCCAATCAGGCGCGAATTGGTCTATGAAATCGTGAAGAAATGGGTATTTCCCAAGGAGGGGGCATGAATCTGACTGATAAGGCGAGAGCCCTTGGATTTGATCCCGCGGAGTTGCGCGAACTGCTGGACCTTTTTGTAGAAACGTCCCTTGCCGATCTGCAGACATTGCACACGGCCCTTGACCAGAACCGTCCCGAACTGGCGGTCATCGCTTCCCATTCCATCAAGGGCGCAGCCAGGAGCCTGGGCTTCGATGAATTGTCCGCCAAACTTGAAACGATCGAATCCAACGCCCGCCGCAACAGCTTGGTTGCGGGGCGCGAGCTGCTCGAATCGGTACGCGCCGAAATTGATACAATCGTGCAGGCACTGAAAAAGCTTGATTCAACCGCTCCTGCATAATCTTTTAACGGCGCAATGCTTCATTTGCCGAGCTGTCCGTTGTTAAGACCGCCTCGGGGCCTGGTCCGAGAACCCCTTCTCCCTGGAGGGGAAGAGGAATTTCCCATGGGCGGGCAGGCTCCTGTTGCAGCCGATCGCGAATTCTGTTGGAGATGCATAGATGAAGAAAATCCTGGTCATCGATAATCATCCGGTCATCCTCAAGTTCATGAGCGGCCTCCTCAGCAAAGCCGGGTATGAAGTCTTGACGGCCGAAGACGGGCTTTCCGCCCTTGATCTATTGCAGACCTGTATTCCGGATGTGATCTTCATTGATCTCATTATGCCCAACATCGACGGAAAAAAGCTCTGCAGGATAATACGCCGTATGCCCGACTTTGAAAGGGTTCGGCTGGTGATTTTGTCCGGTGTTGCGCTGGAGGAAGAAATCGATTGCGCGGCGCTGGGGGCGGATGCCTGTATCGCCAAGCGGACTTTCAAAGAGATGGAGGAAAGCGTCCTGGGTGTGCTGGAATCCGGCGAGTCGGCGCTTGTGCGTCACGCGGGGAAAAATGGCGGCGCCATGTGGCCCAGACAGATAACTCGAGAATTGCTGTCGGACAAGAGACATTTGGAAGTCATTCTGGAAAGCGTTGCCGAGGGCATCCTGGAATTGAACGCTAAGGGGCGCATCATATATTGCAACTCGACGGCCCGGACCATCATGGGTCTTTCCGAAGAGGATCTGTTGGGAGGGCAGTTTGTAGAGCACTTTGCGCATGCTGATCAAGAACGGGTGACGGGGGCGCTGCAAAGGATCGGCGCCGGACCGCAGACGATCGGCGAAGATTCCCCCATAAGAATCAATGAAAAGCAAGTCTCCATCAGATTTCTGCCGATGATCGGCTCTGTTTTCGGAACGATTCTCATTGTCAGTGATATAACGGACAAAAAACTCATGGAGCTACAATTGCAGCAGGCCCAGAAAATGGAAGCCATCGGCTTGTTGGCTGGAGGCATTGCTCATGATTTTAACAACATACTGACGGCCATCGTGGGCAACGTTTCCCTCGCGAAAATGTATTTGAAAAAGGAAGACAAAGCCTACGCAAAGCTGGTGGAAGCGGAAAAATCGGCCATGCGGGCACGCGACCTGACCTTGCAGCTGCTCACCTTCTCCCGGGGGGGTGCGCCTTTGAAAAAGGCCGTTTCATTGCCGGAAGTCTTGCAGGAATGCAGCAGGAATATTGTGAAGGATCCCGCCGTCAAGTGTGAAATCCGGGCGGATGACAATCTTTGGCCCGTTGATGTCGATGAAGGACAAATTTCTCATGCCATCCAGAATCTGTTGAAAAACTCTCAGCATGCTATGCCGGGAGGCGGCCTCATTCAAATTTCCGCAACAAATCGCAGCATTACCGGCAAACAGGAGCTGCCCGTGGCAGCCGGAAAATATGTCGAGGTAACGGTGTCCGACCAGGGGGAGGGAATAGCCCGGGAGAATCTGCCGAAAATTTTCGATCCGTACTTTACAACCAAGCACAAGGGAAGTGGCCTGGGGCTGACGATTGCCTATTCCATTGTCAAGAATCACAAGGGGTGCATCAGGGTAGAATCGGAACTGGGCAAAGGGACCACTTTTTGCCTCTATCTTCCCGCCGCGCTGAGTGAGCTGGGCAAGGCCGCCACCGCAGAGTCTGGTTCGCAGGGCAGGGGGAAGATACTGGTTATGGACGACGAGGAAGTCGTGCGGGAAGTCGTCGGCGAAATGCTCGAGGTCCTTGGGTATCAAGTTGAATTTGCCGCAGAAGGGGAGACGGCCATTCGACGGTATGCAGAGGCCATCGATTCGCAAGGGCCGTTTGATGCGGTCATTATGGATTTGATCGTACCCGATGGGCTGGGCGGAAAAGAGGCCGTCGGGCGCTTGCTGCAAATTGATCCTGCTGCCAAAGTCATTGTGTCGAGCGGGTATTCGGAAGATCCCGTCATGAGTGAAGCTCACTGCTATGGGTTCAAAGGCGTAGTGAGCAAGCCGTTCAGGATAGAAGATCTCGACCGGGTCCTGCAGGAAGTGATCAATGCCGGGAATAACGCATGAGGGAGTTTGCAGTTCCCGCACCTCCCGCCGCGCACTGCCCTGGCGATGGTTTTGCACAAGGGAGCGGCGAACCCCTGATCCGTTATACATTGAGGAGTGGACAATGGCCCATCAAATCTTGATTGAAGAAGGTGTTTATCCGGCGGAGGAAGCGTTTCTGCTGACCTCTGGCCAAAGCGGTATGGTTCTGGAAAATACCGGCATCGAAGTGTACCTGGATCGAGCCGGTCAGCGCTGCGTGCGAGGTCACGCCCAGGCCGTGAATCTCTCCCTGGTGCAACTGTTGGAGGATCATGACGAAGTGGACATGCTGTTTGATCTCGGGGGCCAATTCAAATACTTGATGAAAGCGCCTGTCTTGAAGGCCGGGAAAGTCTTCTCTCCCGACGTCAAGTCAATCATCCATTTCGTTTCCCGGAGTCCGCTGGAAAAATTGCCGGAGGATGACTACAGGCGCATCCGTGATCAACTGGCGCTGGTCCGTTAGCGGTTCCGCCCGGGGGGGCGTGCTCGCTGAATCACTTGCCGAGCATACCCTCCATGAGCGATTGTGAAGCGGGATGTTCGCCAAACCAGATGCTCCAGAGGGCAGCCATGAAATCGTGGCCGGGGATGACGGCTTTCTGCCTGCCCTGGATGATGACCTCCGTTCCCCTGTCGGGCAGGTAGGAAATCTGGACGGTTTGCCCGGATTTAACCGGTTCGTCAAAGCAGCTCAAAAACGTGTTGATTTTCTCTTGAAGCTTGGCGTCGGGGTGGGGGGTGTTGGCGGCAAAACCTTCTTTCCAGCCGTCCACCCATTGTTGGCCGGTAACTTCTTTGTACACTACGTGGATGAGCACCGCCTTGGGCTGTTCCATATCAATCACCCGGCGTCTGTCCGTTGTGTGCTGTTGAAGATAGAGTCCTCCATAGTAGACGGTTACAAAAAATTTCTTGCGTATGCCAATGCCTGTCAATTGGCATACGTCCTGGCCGATTTTCATTTCATCGGGAAACGAGACTCCTTTGAAATCCCTTGCGCTGATCGCAGATGTACCGATCAAGAATGCCGTAACACCCATGACCCCCAGTCGAAAGAACTGACTCCACTTCCCTCGTTGCCGCATTGATAGCCTCCTTTTCATGCAGTACGGATCAATCTCGAACGTATGCCGGCCGTCGGGTCGGGCTTGATCCTGTCAATCCCAATTGTCTTTCATGCCCGCAGTCTCCATTCCATTGTGAGCCTCGGGCCAGTGTTTTTATGCATGCTAGCGCAAAGCCACGGAAATGAGAATTGGATTGGTGCCCTGCAGAGTGCCCTCAAGCCGATGAGCCAGAGCGGCGATGGGAGCTAATCCGTCAGAGACAGTAAAAAATCCAGGTACAGCCGGGCAGCCTGGACGACCTGGGAGAAAGGTACTGATTCGTCCGGCGCATGGGCTTTTTCCAACTGCCCGGAACCGAGAATGACGGGCTTCATTCCGGCAGCCCAAAGCAAATTGGCATCGGAGTGGCTGCGGAACGCCTGAGGTTTCCAGGGCAGGGAATTCTTTGCAAATACCTGTTTGAGTGCTTCCACCGTGGGCCATTTTTCCGGCAGCTCATATCCGGCATGAATTGTGGCAAAGCGCAGAGTGCCGTCAAAGTTCTCGTTTTCTTCACGTTCCTGCAAAAGGACCTGCTCGAGTCCGAGAGTGATCTCACCAATGGCGGCGGTGGGAGGCAGATGCAGGTCCAGCCAGGCATCGCAGCGATCGGGAACGGCAAAGCCCGCGTGTGAGCTGTTGAGCTCGCGGATGTTGTACACCATTTCGGGGAGCTGAGTCTCAATGTGGTGAGAAAGCTTCAGCAGCACACGCAGCATTGAGTCGATCGGGTTCTGTCCCAGGTTGGCCAGAGAAGCGTGCATACGCGTGCCGCGCGTGGTGACGTGGGCTTCCAGATAGCCGTAGTGGCTCAGGCAGGGATGCAGGTCCGTAGGTTCACCGATCAGCACCCAGGGGAAGTAGTATTCTCTGGCCAGCTTTTGGGCTCCATCGCCCTCTTCTTCTTCGCCAACCACCAGAGCCAATGCCACCGGGGGCCGGTTGCGGCCGCTTTCCCAAAATGCGTGGAACGCTTCGATCATTGCTGCACAGCCACTCTTCATGTCAGCGGCGCCAAGGCCGATGATCGTATCCGCTTCCTCTTCGTAGCCGTAGTTGTCCAAATCATACGCCACAACAGTATCCACGTGTCCGATGAAGGCCAGTCGAATTTCGACATCTTCCGGCACTACCAACAAATTGCGTCGTGCGCCATCCACCGGCTGAACGGCTATCGGCAATCCGCTGCGCCGCAGGTAGCCCTGCAGGAAGTCAAGCACTTCTTCCTCTTTGCCGGAGGGGCTGTAAATGTTGATGAGCCGGCGCAGTAGATTGCGCAGCCGTTCAGGCTTAATGATTGGATGGGCACTATTCCTCATCGTGCAGCCTGTATCTCGAGGTCGCCTTTCTTTCCCGCAACTGCCGCAGTTGTGGGTCCAGGTTGAGGGAGAGATAGATGTGCTCCTGTGGATTGCCAAAGCCCATCTTGCGGAAAAAGTGCAGTGCCGGCAGGTTATCCGCCTCTGTGTCCACCAGCAGGATTCTCACGCCTTCGGCAATCATCAGGTCGCGAAAACGATGAAACAGTTTCGATGCGATTCCCTGACCGTGATGATCGGGATCCACCCCAAGCCAAAGCAGATGCCCGTATTTCCACGCCGACCGACTCTTGGTCAGGGTGGTCCCCAAAGCAAAACCGACAATGCGATCGTCCGCTTCGGCGACCAGGCAGAATTCAGAATCAGAATGGAACAGGTCAATCACCTCGAAATCGTCCCAGGTACGATATAAATTGGGCACCTCCTTGGCGGTAAAAAGCCTTTCACCCAGATGAAAGACGGTTGCCAGGTCATCGATATCCATCGGCCTTACGGCCACATATACCTTTCTGTTTTTGTCTTCGGAATCTTCAGCTGATTTCATGGCTATGCGTTGTTCAAGCTGTCGGTTGTTTTTGCAAGTCTGCGCCCCTCTGACCGGCGGCTAAGACGTCTTCCTCTGATTCGATGTATGGCCGCGCTGCGCAACTTTGCTTTGCGCTTGTAGTCGCCGTACTTTCAAAAACGTCCTGACCGGGCCATAGTGGGCTTTTCCTCCTCAACAATTATACCTCAATTATGGACGATGCTCTATCACTAAAGCGGAACAGTGAAAGTATCCAGATCCCTGCCCACCTGAATCCTGTCGAAACGCTTTCTGGCTGCGGATTCCAGTTCATCCAGCTGGGATTGATCATAGCGCGGACTGATGTGAATCAGAACCGCACGACCGACACGGGCGCGTCCGGCAATACGCGCTGCTTCGGTTACCGTCAAATGGCCCTTGGTCTCCGCATGCCGGGCGTGCTCCGGCAGGAACATCCCCTCTATGAACGCCATATCGACCTCATTGCACAGTCGGTAGATATTTTTGGTGGTACGGGTATCGACGATGTAGGCGATATGCCCTCCCCTTCTTGCAGGCCCCATGACTTGTTCAGGAGATATCAGGCGGCCGCTTTCGCCGGCCACCCTTTCTCCCTTCTGAATTCTGCTCCACAAGGGCCCTTGCGGAATGCCCAGAGCTCTTGCCCGCTCAGGACTGAATCGACCGGGCCGTTCGACTTCCTCCAGCCGATACCCCAGACAAAAACGCGTGTGCAGCAGAGGCCGCCAGTAAAGCCGCACCTGCTCGTCCTGATAAGCAAGTTCGTCAGAGTGGCCGGACCATTCCACAACATGCACTGCATAGTTGGTGTAAAAATCCAGCAGTTTTTGGTTCTGGTTGACAAACTCGGCGATTCCCGGAGGACCCAGGATCGTCAGTGGATCAGGGTCCTCCATTTGCGCTCGCAGCATCATCAGGCCGGGGATGCCCAGGCAATGATCCGCATGCAGATGGGATACCGCGATGAGTCCAAGACCGCGCATGCCGAGTCGCGTCTTCTTCCACCCCAGCTGGTTTCCCTCACCGGCATCAAACAGATAGATGCGGCCGTTGAGCCGCACCGCAAGAGAGCACAGCAAACGCTGCGGCAAAGGCGCCATTCCACCGGTTCCAAGCAAAATGCAATCCACCAGATCTACTCCCGCACCTCATGGTATCCGTTGGCTTCAGCGCGGCCCCTCATCCGTCGCAGGATATTGCATACGCTGCAGTATTCCCCGTACGACGGCTCTCCACACACTCTGCATGCCTGGAATGCCGATTCCAGTTGGGGCGGCTTTCTGCGGTCGATGAACGTGTATAGAAAATCCCGCTTGGTGCCCGGCATCTTATCTTCCAGAAACGACAGGGCTTCCTGGAAAGTCCGGCTGGTCGCACCCTTGGAAAAGGGGCATTCCATCTCGAGGGGAAGAATATGCATCAATTTGCAGTAGGTTCTGATTTCTTTATCTTCGAGTCGATATAACGGTTTCAATTTAGCAGGCAGGCGTGCATGGGTGGAAGGAAGATAGGGATACTGCCTGTCCAGATACTGAGTGCGGTGGCGAACCATGTTTCCAAGCAGTCGCCCCGCTTCATCGTCCAGGTTGTGCCCCATGGCCAGATTGTGGAAACCCTCATTTACCGAGAAACGATTGATCAGCTGCCGCTTGATGGTTCCACAAATGGAGCAGATGGCGCGCCTTGTGCGCTGCTGAATTTCGGGCAGGGTGAATCCCAGAGCGGCAGCAACAGAATAGTGCGACCAGTTGAGGTTTCTGTCTGCAGCAAATTTTTCCACGGTGTCAATCGAGGACTTGGAAAAATCACCGATCCCCAGGTCCAGATGGATCCCTTTGGTGACGTACCCGAGTTCGTTCAGGACCGCCCAAAGGGCCAGTGAATCCTTGCCCCCCGAGACTGCGATGAGGATGGGCTGATCGCGTTCAATGGGGAACTTTTTCATGGCGCGCCGTACGGCTGTCCTGAAATAGTGCAGAAAGCAGCTGCAACAGAGGATGGTGTGATGGCTTGTGAGCCGTATGTTGGGATGTTGCCGGCAGCGTGTGCACTTGGCGCCCGCTGGAAATTCTGCAAAAACGTCCTTCATGTTTCTTTTTTTCCTTTCCACCGCTACACCTTGCAGGTGAGGGCGTACTATATCGAATATCGCGGCGATAGACAAAGACCAATGAAATCCGGTGGAACTCCCCTTGTTCTTGCATAGACAAGTGGGATAGGATTGAGCAAACCGCGGGTGTAGAGTGTCAGGCACGTGTCACGGCATGTCGCCGCCTGGTGGAAGCGCAAACAGGGAGCAATTCAGCAAAACACAACAGTTGCGAAAGGAGTTCAAATAGGGCGATGCACGGAATGCATTACGAGGGAATGATCATACGGCCTCCGAGCGAGGCCGACAGCATATTATTACAGGTTACGGTGGGCTGTTCGCACAATAAGTGTACCTTCTGCGGTACCTATAAAGGGGTTCGCTTCAAAATCAAAGACGCCGCCGTTATCGATCAGGACATTGAATATGCGGCGGAAAACTTTCGTTTTTTAAAACGGCTGTTTATCACCGATGGCGATGCGCTCATCCTGCCTCAAGCCAGGCTGACCCAAATTCTCAGCCGAATACGTGAAAAAATGCCGTGGATACAAAGAGTCGGGCTCTATGGCAATGCTAAAAGTATCTTGCGCAAGAGCTCACAGGAGCTCGAAGAATTGCGCGACCTGGGTCTCGGCATCGTCTACCTCGGCTTGGAGAGTGGGGATGCACAGGTGTTGCAGGACATCCACAAGGGTGTGTCACGCGAGCGCATGATTGAAGCCGGACAAAGGATACGGGCAGCGGGGATCAAGCTTTCGGTCACGGCACTGCTGGGCATTGCCGGCCTGGAGCGTTCCCTGCAGCACGCCCGCGCCACCGGTGAAGTGCTTTCGGCGATGGACCCGAATTACGTCGGCGTGCTGACGCTCATGATTCTGCCCAATACCGAATTGGCAGAGCAGGTCAGGCGGGGAGAATTGCGCCTCATGGAACTGCCCGAATTGCTGCGCGAACTGCGAGAAATGCTTGCCTGCACGAACCTCACGCGCGGGCTGTTCCTGTCCAACCATGCGTCCAACTATTTGGCCCTCAAGGTTAAGATGCCTGCAGACAAAGACAAGGCTTTGGAGCTTATCGACAGGGCTCTGCAGGGAGATGTTCAGCTGCGGCCCGAGTGGGCGAGGGCGTTGTGAGTTGCGGAGTTAGTATTGGCCCCATTTCAATTTGGTTCGCAGGATTTCAAAGTAGTCTATGGTAGGGGTTTTGATCAGGCTGAGGGGATTGGGAGCGGCAGATATCAAGATTTTGTCCGATGAAAACAACTCACATCCCACCTGGCCGTCACAGGTCAGACTGACATCCTTAATGCGCTCTCCCAGTTCCACTTGAATGACAACCTGGGAGGGCAGAATGATAGGGCGATTGGTCAGAGTGAAGGGGCAAATGGGCGTCAAAACCGTACAGTGCGAGGTGGGATACACGATCGGTCCGCCCGCGGACAGGTTGTAGGCCGTGGAACCGGTGGGTGTGGCAACAATAAGGCCGTCTGCCCGGTAGTGCGTCAGATAACGATCATCGATGCTGATCTTGACGTCGATGATTCTTGCCAGAGCACCTTTGTTTATGACCACATCGTTGAGCACGCTTTGACGAAAAATTTCTTTGCCGTCGCGCCGGCTGGACACCTGCAGGCGCATGCGTTCCTCAATCTCGTAATTGCCGTCAAGGATGGTCTGCAATTCGCGGTAACAGGTTTCTTTGCTGATTTCGGTCAGAAATCCCAATCCACCCAAATTGACTCCGACTATGGGAGTGGCGCGGTCTTCCAGGAATCGCGCCACGCTCAGAAGGGTACCGTCACCGCCCAGCACCACGGCAAGTTCGGCGTTATGCGGAATATCAATCCTCTCATGACCACAGGCCAGGTCGGAATCATCAATGTTCTGGGCGCAGAAAACCTCGATGTGCTGCCGTTCAAACCAGGCTCTGAGACGGCTTGCTAGTTTTTCGGCGTCCGGGCGTGAACGCTTGTAGATGATGGCGACATGCTGCATGCTTATCCTCCGGAGGGCGGCTTCAAGTTTTGAATCATAGGCAGACGCGGTGCCAAAAAGCAATGAAAAAGCAATGAAAAAGATTGTCAAAAAGTCTCCACTGATTTAATCTAATCGCTCCAATTTTTCTCGTATACTGTTCACGAAAATGGTTTTGGCTTCCAAGCAGGCTGGGTTGAGGTACGAAATCCAGCAAAATGGGCGTCGGGTTGAGTCACGCGAAACGCGTGATTCAACCCGACCTGCACCTCGCGTCCGCTGCATCGCGGACACGCTGGGGCAGTGAACTGTGCTCAGGATGTGCTTCATATGACGACGATGGAAAACGATGTGTTGATGCAGCCTGCCGTTACGCAGAGCATCCTGGTGGTGGATGACGATGAGCAGGTCTGTGAGTTTCTTGCTGAAGCCCTTACTTTTCTGGGGCATCGGGTGGTTACCGCTGAAAACGGCGAAGAGGCCCTGAAGCTTCTGCGAAATGATCGATTTTCTATTGTCATCGCAGACATGGACATGCCCGTGATGGATGGCATGGAGCTCATTCGGCATATCGTGAGCGACATCAAGAACGCTCCGGCCATCATCGCCATCACCGGGCACAGCATGCAGTATAAATATACCGATGTGGTTGCAGCCGGCGCTGTTGATTTCATTACCAAGCCGTTCACCTTGGATGAATTGGAAGCCAAGGTCAATCGTATCATCCGTGAACGGACCCTGCTCAAGGAACTGGAACGTCTGGCGGTGCGCGACCATTTGACGGGTCTCTACAACCGCCGATATTTTCACAAAGTGGTGAAGCGCGAGGTCATCAGGGCTTTGCGCTATGACAGCTCGATATTTCTGTTGTACATCGACATAGACCATTTCAAGGAATACAACGATCGTCATGGCCACAACGCGGGGGACAGCCTGTTGGTCATGCTGGCTGATATTTTGAGCTCGTCCATTCGAGATCAGGTGGATTCAGCCTTTCGCTTTGGGGGAGATGAATTCACGGTGCTGGTGACTTCCCTCAATGGCAGTGACCAGGCGGCTGTGGATCAGGCGCTCAAGGTGGCGTACCGCATCCGGACCAAATACAACCGGCAGGGACTGCATCCTACATCCCTGTCCATCGGGATGGCGCTTTTCCAGAACAAAACCGACAGCATTGACGAGGACATTCGGAACATGATCCACCGTGCCGATTGTGCCTTGTATTACGTAAAAAACCAACTGGGTGGAGACAGCATTCATTACGATGGGGCCCAACAGGCAAGCGCGCGCCCACCTGATGCCGTCCATTCTTCCCTGGGAAGTTCCTGAGCGTTTTCCCGTTACCCATCCGAGATTGTTTTGGCACGGCAATGCACCTCCATTTTTCCTTTTATTTCTCTTGACACCATCCACACGGGTACTTTATATAGGGCACACTTTCGGCGCGGGTCCTGATTTCTTTGGTTAAACAATTGAGAATTCATCGAAAATTGACTTTTCAAGCAGGATGGCTCGCGAACATACCCGAGCGTGTGTGAGGTTGACGAAAGAGTTGGCTTTGGTTAGCTTTACGGCTCGATTCTCGTGGGTGGGATGTTTTGAGTTCGGTTGCCATTCCACGTAAGGATGGCGAGTCCCGCAAAATTCCATTAGCTGAGTTAAGGCCCTGCAACGCTTTTCGAAGTCGCGCGGTGGCATCTCCAGGTGTTGGGCGGCAGAATAGTGGATACAGAGAGTCAAGAGGCTCTCGTAGCAGAGACAGGAGGTGACTGCCATGGGCATGGGCAAACCTGAATTCGGTTTTGGGGTCCACTTGATGGTGGATGGGTACGGTTGCGATCGATCGGTTCTGGAGGACATCAATGGGATTTATCAGTTCCTTGATGAATATCCGGAGCAGATGGACATGACAAAGATCATGCCCCCCTACGTTTTTCGTTACAGTGGCGCGGTGCCTGATGACTGGGGCGTGTCCGGGTTTGTGCTGATTGCTGAGAGTCATATCAGCCTGCACACGTTTCCGGAAAAATATTATCTCAGCCTGGACATGTTTTCCTGCAAGCCTTTCGACACGGAGCAGGCCGTTGAGTATGTCAAACAGCAGTTTCGGATTCAGAAATATGAGATGAAGGTTCTCGACCGCGGCCAGGAATTTCCCAATACGCTTCGCGAATCTGCGCAAGTGGTTCGCATGGACCGAATGCTCATGCAGCGCTCAAGATAACAGCAGCCACAACACGCTATCACAGTGGTGGGGTGCTGGTTGACGCGCGGCCGGGACCCCATTGTTGATTTGGGCCGTGGCTGCCAACCTTAGCCGCAAGCTGGTTATGCCTGCCAATGCGCAGGCCGGCTGGACCGATCAGCGCGGGCGCACCATCCGCTATATTTTTATAGACAATACCCCATTGTCCTGGTACACTAAATCATGGTAAATATGGTAACAAAGCTATTAACTTAGCAGACCTGACGAGGTGCCATGCCCGTCAGCCAGCGTGCGAGAAAGAGTTTAACCTTGGAAGATGACTCGGCCATAGGCTTTCAACACTGGCTCAGAATGTTCTTCCGCCGGCTTGCCCGGATCGATGCCCCGGCAGATGTAGAAAAAGAGATCCAGCAACTGATTGATGAGGGAGAGGAACGCGGGCTCATCTCCGAAGATGAAGGGGAGATGATCCAGGGGATCTTTTCCTTCCGCGATACTATCGCGCGCGAGATCATGGTGCCGCGCACCGAGGTGGTGTGCGCGCGTGCGGAAGAAGTGACCCTGCCTGACATCATCGCACTCATTGTAGAGAGCGGTCATTCGCGCATTCCCATTTATCGGGAAAATGTCGATAACATTGTAGGAATTTTACACGCCAAGGATCTTCTCAGCTACTGGGGCAGCGATACCGCGGATATCTGCGACAAGATGCGAGCTCCTTTCTTCATCCCGGAGACAAAGAAGATCAGTGAGGTGTTAAAAGATTTACGCGACAAGAAGTCGCACATGGCGGTTGTCATTGATGAGTACGGCGGGACGGCTGGAATCTTGACCCTCGAAGACATTATCGAAGAGATCATCGGTGAGGTGATGGATGAATACGACGCCGAGGAAAGGCTCATTGCGGACAATGAGGATGGATCGATAACCGTCAATGCTCGCCTGGATGTTGAAGAGTTGGAAGACTATTTGAAAGTGGAGTTTCCTGAAGGCAAGTTTGAATCCGTAGGTGGATTCATCATCAGTCTTCTGGGAAGGGTTCCGGAGGTCGGCGAACGAATCGAATACAAGAATATCGAAATGGTGATTGAAGCTGCAAACAGTCGAAAGATAGAAAAAGTTCACGTACGCAACTTAGACCGGCAAGACCTTGAGCCTGTCTCGTCACGGGAATCCTTGAACTGAGGTCGATTTCCGTCGCTTATTCGCATGAGAGAGCGGGGAGCGCGACCAGGTCATGCACCGCACTCTTTTCAATCCCGCGGCAAATTCAGCCGTCAAACCCATTTGATTCAATACCGGCAGACATCGCCCAGACGTGGTTCGATATGGGGTGCCGTGGCGGGGAACGGGCGGACCTGGAAAGCTGAATGAATATGTGGTTGGCTGCACTGTTGAGCATCTTGAGCGGCACATTGCTGACACTGGGGTTTCCCGGGTTGAATGTGTCTTTGTTAGCCTGGTTCGCGCTCGTTCCATTGTTTGTCGCAGTGCAGGGCAGGAGCACCAGACAGACTCTGGTTCTCGGATTTATCTGCGGCCTGGTCCATTATCTCACGGCACTCTACTGGATCCGCTATGTCGTCCATTATTACGGCGGGCTTCCCCTGCTGCTGGCTGTTTTGGTGCTCCTTCTGCTGTGCTGTTATCTGGCCGTTTATCCGGCCCTTTTCGCCTTGGCGGCGCACCGGTTGGAACACCGTCCGTGGTTGTGGATCCTGGGGCTGCCCGCCGTTTGGGTCACCCTGGAATGGATCAGGGCGCATCTGCTGACCGGTTTTCCCTGGGCCAACCTGGGTTACACCCAGACAGCCTTTCCCCGCCTCATTCAAATCGCTGATGTTACCGGGGTTTACGGGATCAGTTGGCTGGTTGTGCTGGGCAACACCGCCATGGTGGCCTTCGTGCGGCGGCGTTCCCGCATCGGTTTAGGTATCTTTGGCATTTGTCTCGTCGTGACCGTGCTGTATGGATCGTGGCGCTTGGGTGCCGTCGAGGACTTGCAGCGTCATGTGGCACCCTGGACTGTGGCGGTAGCTCAGGGAAATATCGATCAGGCTCACAAGTGGGACCCGCTCTATCAGCAGGAAACCCTGAGTCGCTACCGGCGACTCTCTTTGGATGCGGTGCGGCACAACCCGAGCCCGGACCTGATCGTCTGGCCGGAAACCGCGGTTCCCTTCTTCTACGGGAGAGAACCGCGGCTGACCGGACAACTGCATGAGATCATAGCCGAGCTCGGCGTCCCGGTGCTCTTTGGCAGTCCTTCCGCCAAAGTGATCGACGGCGAGCCGCGGCTGCTCAATTCGGCGTACCTGGTCGATCCTGCCGGCCGCATCAGGGCGGATTACGCCAAGCAGCACCTGGTGCCCTTTGGCGAGTATGTGCCCTATCAGAGGGTGCTCTTCTTTGTGCACAAGCTGGTGGAGGCCGCCGGCAACTTTGCGGCGGGCACGGATCGGTCCCCGATGAAGATTGATGACCATGAAATCGGCATGCTCATCTGCTACGAGGCCATATTCCCTTACCTTGCGCGCAGGGCGGTCGACGAAGGTGCCACATGCCTTGTGAACACCACTAATGATGCCTGGTTCGGCCAGAGCAGTGCGCCTCACCAGCATAAAGATATGGCCTCCTGGCGCGCGATTGAATTTCGTGTTCCTCTGATACGCTGCGCCAACACGGGGATCAGCGCGATTTTTGACGCCACCGGAAAACCCCTGGGCACCATTCCGCTGGGCGAGAGGGGCTACCTGGTGGCATCGGTCCACCCCTTGAAGGTTGAAACATTTTATCGCCGATGGGGTGATCTTTTTGCCTGGCTGTGCGTTTTGACCGCCTTGTGTGTGCTGTGCGCTGCGCCCGTCGGTCGGACAAGAATTCGCCACGGAGCTGCGAAGGGATGAAAGATTCACGCGCGAGCATAAGAGTGTATAATTTTGTGCGACAACTCAAAACCATATGAGGAGGATCAGATGGCAAACATTGATGTGGGTGAACTCAGGAATCAGCTCCAGGCTGTGGCTCAAAGATTTCATACTTTAGGAGGCTATCTTTGACATAGAAGGACGTCGGCAGCGCCTTGCGGAGCTGGAAAAAATCATGGTCCAGCCGGATTTCTGGGACAACCCGGATGCAAACAAACATTTTTTGAAGGAACGCTCGCAGCATAATGAGCTGATTCAAACCTGGCAGAATCTTTTGCAGGAAGTTGAAGAGTGTGAGCTGCTCCTGGAGATGGCCGTCGAGGAACAGGATGAGGAGACCATCCGTGAAGTCGGCAGGAAAACCCTGGCACTGGAAAAGAATGTGCGCAACCTCGAATTGAGGCAGATGCTCAGCGAAGAAAATGATGCCGAGGATGCCATCGTCAGCATCAATGCGGGCGCGGGCGGAACCGAAGCCCAGGATTGGGCCGAGATGCTCCTGCGCATGTATCTCCGCTGGTGCGAGAGAAAAAACTTCGAGGTGCAAATGGTGGATGTCCAGGAGGGTGAAGAGGCGGGAATCAAAAGCGCGACGTTTACCGCTTCCGGTCTCTATGCATACGGTCTGCTCAAAGCCGAATCCGGAATTCATCGACTGGTGCGGATATCGCCCTTTGATGCCAGCGGTCGGCGACACACTTCATTTGCAGCCGTTTTTGTCTACCCCGAAGTCGATGACCGTATCGAGGTGGACGTCAAGACATCGGACCTGCGCATCGATACCTATCGAGCCAGCGGTGCCGGCGGGCAGCATGTCAACAAAACCAGTTCCGCGGTCCGCATCACGCATTTACCCACAGGCATTGTGGTGCAGTGTCAGAACGAAAAGTCCCAGCATCGCAATCGCGATATTGCTCTCAAGATTCTGCGGTCGCGCTTGTACGAGAGAGAAAGGCGCATGCAACAGGAAAAACTCCAGGAGCTGCATGATAATCTCGATGATATCGCCTGGGGAAACCAGATTCGCTCTTATGTGATGCAACCCTACCGCCTGGTCAAAGACCACCGGACGTCAGTTGAAAAGGGAAACGTGGATGCGGTCATGGATGGGGATCTGGACGATTTTATCGAAGCCTACCTGCTCCATCAGTTGAACCATAGAGAACAGATTGCCGTGGCGTAATGTGAAAGGCGGGAGATGAACCGATTTTTGATGTTGGACGTAGGTGCGGGTACTCTGGATGTCCTCTATTACAATCTTGCCTCCGGTCTGCATTACAAGGCGGTAGTGAAGTCCCCGGTGCGCTACCTGGCGGAACGCGCCGCAGCCATGGCGGGTGATTTGCTCATTACCGGCTGCGAAATGGGCGGCGGAATGCTAACGGTCGTACTGAAGGAACGAGCGCGGCGCCATCGGGTGACTATGTCCAGGTCTGCCGCCTACACCGTCCATCATGATTTGGATAGAGTGCGATCCCTGGGAATCACGGTGGTCGAGGATGAGGCGGCGGGAGAGTTGGCTGGTCGTACGACCTGCTCCAGCCTGGTGATCGGCGATCTGGAAATGGATCGGCTGGAGCACATCGTGAAGGGCTTCGGCGTCCCCTTTGCATTCGATGTGGTGGGCATTTGCGCCCAGGATCACGGCATGCCGCCTCACGGCATGTCCCACTTGGATTATCGTCACAAGGTTTTTACCGAGCACCTGGACGGCAACCCATTGCCGTCTTCTTTGGTTTATGCCGTTGATGAAATCCCTTCCACTTTCAATCGACTGAGTTCCATTGCCAAGAGCGCCGCTGCCTTGCCCGCCCAGGAAGTCTACCTGATGGACAGCGGCATGGCGGCCATCCTCGGTGCTTCGCTGGATGTCAGGGCAATGAACAAGGAACGATTGCTGGTGCTCGACGTCGCCACTTCCCACACCTTGGGTGCCGCCATCGAACATGGAGAAATCGCCGGCTTCTTTGAATACCACACCAGTGCTATCACTTTGCAGCGCCTGGAAACACTGCTGCGCCAAATGGCGGAAGGGACTCTGGATCATGCCGGCATTTTGCAGGAGGGCGGCCATGGTGCCTATGTCCGCCGGACGTTCGGTTTTGAGGCGGTCGAGATCATCCTGGCCACCGGACCAAAACGCGGATTGCTGAAAGAATCGAGTCTGCCGATTACCTTCGGCGCTCCCCTGGGAGACAATATGATGACCGGCACGGTGGGCCTTCTGGAAGCGGTCCGGCGCAAAAAAGGCTTGGGTCTGATCGATTACATTTGAAGCACTGTATTGTGAGGGATGCGCATGTATAAACGGATTCTGGTACCGTTGGATGGATCGCCGAGGGCGGAGCGGATCATGCCGCATGTCGAAAGGCTTGCCCAGAAGTTCAATTCCAAAGTCATCTTCCTCAGAGTGGTAGAGCCCGGTTCGATCATTCAGCGGCCGCAGGGGGCCGAGTTCGAGAACAAAATCATGAGGGAGGAAGAGGGTGAGGCGGAAACCTATGTTTCTGCCTGGTCCGGTGAGTTTCGTGAGAAAGGTTTGCGCAGCAAAGGCCTTGTCGAACATGGGGCGGTAGTCTATGCGATCATCAGGGTGGCCGAGCGGGAAGATGCGGATCTTATCGCCATGGCCAGCCATGGTCGCAGTGGACTGCCTCAGGTTTTTTACGGAAGCGTTGCGGCCGGAATTTTACACAGAATAGATCGACCTTTGTTGATCATACGGTCGTCCTGAAAGGATTTTGGTTTAATGCGGCCATGGGAGTCGGGCAACCAGTGAACAAAATCGTCTACTTCGTCAGGCACGGATTGATTCGTTCCAATGAAAAGGACGTCTATGCGGGAAGGAGCGCCGAACAGCTTAGCAAAACAGGTAAGGAGCGAGCCGAGCAGTTGGGGCGGGAGATGCGGGATTGGGGAATAGAATTGATTCAAACCAGTCCTCTGAAACGCACCGTCCAGACCGCACGTATCCTCAATAAATATTGCCAAGCTGAAATGATGGCAGATGCGGATCTCATTGAAATTGAGCTGGGCCCATGGACGGGCTTGTCAAAAGATGAAGTGCGGCGCCGATATCCGCATTACTACAGGCACTGGATCGAACATCCGGAAACCTTCGACCAGCCTGGCGTCGAACCCCTTGAAAATGTGCGCAGCAGAGTGGTCCGCTCTGTCGAACGCTTTATCACAGCCGACCGGCACAGCGTCGCCGCATTCATCACGCACTCAGTGGCGGTGAGGGTCGCGGTCCTGTATTTTGACGGGAAGCCGTTGCATCTCTATCATCAGATTGAGGTGCCCAATTTATCCGTTTATCGGCTCACCTTCGCTTTGCCGGAGGCTTCTTGTGAGGTGGCCCGTCTCAAGTGAGGGGGGCGCTCAGATTCTCTGCAGCCCTTTCAGGGCACGGGAAATTGTGCTCCGGCCTGACTGCAGCTAAATCTGAAGCCGCAGAACATCTTCGCGCGGACTCAGGCGACTGATTTTGACTCGGACCAATTCGCCGGGCTGCAGTCGGGGCTTATCCGGAACAGGCATATTGGCTTCGATTAGAAAGTCCGGAAGGAGCAGGTGAACAAAACGACTGTTTTGATCCAGAACCAGCGCGTCGAGCGCGTGAATGTCTTCCTGCTCCAGATATTTCAAGATCCAGTAGCGTACCCATTTGCGCTGAATGAGAAAAATCTTCGATTGCATAGATCCCAGCTTGGTGATCAGTTGGCGCAGTTCCTCCTCCTGGTACAGCGGGGGCTGTTCCCTAAGGGCATGCTTCAGTTGCCGCTGCACCAACAAGTCGATGTAGCGCCTGATGGGGGATGTGATACTGGTGTAGTAAGGCATGGCCAGGCTGCAGTGCATGCCGGGCTTGGTATCGAGCTCGGCGCGGGCGAACAGGCGCCTTTGCCGGTAAATGTGAAACAATTCATGCTCGCTGGCCACCTGATTAGTCTCTGGTTTGCACTCAGCCTGACTTCTGTAGATTGCCGGTATGCCGCGTTCGGCCAGATAGGAAGCAGCCAATCCATTGGCGGCAATCATCCATTCAGACACAATGATTTGGCTTGGCGTTTCTTTTTTGTATTGGGAAATATGAATCATGCCGGCTGAATTGACGTGCACCTGCACCTCGGGCAACGGTAAAATGACGGCTCCGTGGGCCAGCCGGTGTTTTCTCATTCTCTGGCTGAGCTGATAAAGCCGTTGCAGCATTGGATCATCAGCGACCTGTTCGTTCACTTCCTGATAAGTCAATTGCTGTGAGACTGATATGCGGCTCAAAGCGATTTCGGAATCATGAACGCCCCCCTCTTCATCGACCCTGATAAAGAAGCTCACTGCCAGACGTTCTTCTCCGGCGCGCAGGCTGCAGATGTCTTCCGACAAAGACGGGGGCAGCATGGAGATGCGCGCGTCCGGCAGATATATGGAAGCGGACCGTTCTTTAGCCTCCTCATCGACTGGATCGCCCGGTTCTACGAATTCAGCGGCGTCGGCGATGTGAACCCCGACCTCAAACAGACCGTTGTCCAATACGGTCAGACTGAGAGCGTCATCGTAATCGCGCGTGAGGGCGCCGTCGATGGTAAAGACGTGCAAATCGCGCAAGTCGCGACGGTGCTCGTTCAGATGCTGCGGGCCGATGCCGGCCTGGGCTCGCGCAGCCGCCACTTCTTCCACTTGCGGCGAAAATTCCAGTGAAATGTTGTGCTGGTGCAGGTAAAGGTTTTCATTTTCCTGCCAGATGCCCAGGCGCGTCAAGATGCGCAGGGCGGAAAGGGGATGCGCAGAGATATCGGCCCGTTGCAGGAGTTCCTTGGCAAAGGCATAATGGGGCGATTCCTGCCCAAACAGGCAAAAGCTCTTGAGACCCTCGATGAGATCATCGCGGTTGGTCACGGCCGGTTGGGGCTTGCGCTGCCAGATGGCTTTAAGCCACTTTGAACCTGCCTCCAGACGGGCTTCTTTCTGCTCTTCACGCTCGATTTCCAGCTGCCGCTGCTCGACCTTCTCCGGCGAGCGGGCATGGAATTTTCCGTCTTTGAACTGAAAATAGAGGCGATCCTGAAATAGAACCCTCTGAACGGCGGCTACCTGGTCGTCGCCGGCGGGGGCGGCAAACACAAATTCAGCCAGCGCATTCGCTCCATATCCTTCGGTTTCGCCTTCCAACAACGACCACAGTTCTTCCACCTCGACCTGGGCCATGAGGCTTTCTCGGCCGATGGAGACGGCAGCCAGCTCACGCACCATGGCATCGCGAGTCAGGTTCAAATCGAGGGTGCGGTCACCGATATGGATGATTCGGCTGCGGGCCAGATTGAGCTCGCGATTGTGTTCGGTCAATACCGTTAATCGCTGGCTCTTGAGCCCAAGGCAGACGGCACAGATCACCTGCTTGGCTTCGAAAAATTCCAGTACATCCCCCGGGCGAATTTCCTTCAGCGGGCCGTGGGTCATCGTGCGCCTCCCACATTGGCAAATTGTTTCATCTGCTGGATGTAGGCACCGATACCCGAGGAAATTCCGGCAACGAGGCGTGACTGAAAATTCTTGTCGAGCAGGCGTCGTTCTTCGTGCTTGTTGGTGATGAACGCGGTCTCGATCAGAATGCTCGGCATTTCAGCCCCGAGCAGCACGTAAAAGGGAGCCTGTTTGACTCCTAAGTCCTTGACTTTGTCATAAGTTTTTTTAAGGTTCGTGATCACGTTGCGCTGCACCGTTTTGGCAAGTTTGGCGGATTCGTTGATTTTGGTATTCAGCATGATGTCTTTCAAGATGCTTTCCAGATCGCTGATCTTTCGGGTTGAGGTCGCATTTTCCAGGGCAGCGACTCGCGCCGATTCCTTGTCGTTGGAAAGGTTAAGAAAGTACGTTTCCGTGCCGTACAAATTGCGATCCTCGTGGGCGTTGGTGTGTATCGAAATAAACAGATCCGCCCTGTTGGTGTTGGCGATGGCGGTGCGCTCTTCCAGGGAGAGAAATCGATCATCCGTTCGGGTAAGAATCACTTGACAGCCTGATGTCCGCTCCAGGGTTTGCTTCAATCTTTTGGCAATCGCCAGGACGATGTCCTTTTCATAGAGACCATTTGGACTTATTGCTCCCTTGTCTTTGCCGCCATGGCCAGGGTCGATGACGATACACCCCACCTGGAGGCCCAATTGTCGAGCCAGCGTTGAGGTTTGCGATCCCTTGGGGATGATGACTTCTTCAGGTTTCCGGGCCGTTGCCGGCTCGGATCGCTTGCCCTGAACGTCGATGATCAAGCGGTAAGGGTCCGCCAGGGAAAAAATTTTATAGGACTTCATGTCTTCGATATCCAGGGCCACGCGAACCTGGGTGGGATCGTACTGGGCAACTCTCATCCTTTTGAGAAATCGGTCCTCAACCGTTATGTTACTCGCGATGGAGGGATTTACCGTACAGTTTTTCAGATCGATATATATGCGGTCGGGCAATCCGATCTTGGGTTCGGCCGGAAGGTCGTGGCGCTGAAAGTTAACCGGTTCACTGACGTACAGGGCCACTCGAGTGTAGTTGTCGCCGGCCCAATGCTGAATGTCTCTCAACTTGTTCAAACCGCTTGGTTTTTCCTGAGACACCGCCTGCTTGGGAGTGTTGGACGGAAGTGATGGAGATGCGGCTGAGCCGGAGGCAAATGCGAAGGCCGGTGCGCTGCTGGTGGAACCATTCTTATCGGTGGCTTTCTGGGAGCTGAGCAGGGTTTTCAACTGCTCTGCCTTTTCCTCTGCCCTGGGGCGCATGTCGCCCTGCGGGAAGTAGATGCCGACTTTGACAAATTCCAGATAGGCCTGTGACGGATCTTCTTCCAGGTAGATGATGCCGAGCAGGTATTGGGCATCGTCGGCCAGGGGGCTTTTAGGCAACTCATGGACAAGTTGTCGGTAGTATTGCTGGGCCTGTTTCAAGTACTCAGCCGTTGGAGTGGCATCGTATAAGCGGTGGTAGCTTTGCCCGATAAGGTACAGGCATTTGTCCCGGTACCTGCCCTGGCGATCTTCAGTCAATAGGCGGTTGAACTCCTGGATGCGTTCCTTGAGTGCCGCCGCTTGCTGCTGCTGCGGGAGGGACAGGCCGGCATAATAATTTTTTCTGACTTCTTCAAACATTTGGTCAATGCCGGAAGACATGGCGACGGCATGGCGGCCGAAGGCCAGCAGCATGATCCAGGCCAACAAAAATCTTGCTGTGGATGTTCCTCGCTTCATTCTAATCATCTATTATCACAGAGATTTTTCACTATCACAAGGCGCCGCTTCCTCTCTTTAAATCCTCCGGTGTTACAGCGTTGCCGCGGCGCAGTTGGTCCCTGATGGCGTACAGGGCCTGCAGGGCGGCAAAGGGCGTGAAGTGGTCAAGATCCAGGGAGAGGATCTGGTCCTTCAGCCATTCCAGTGAAGGGCGATAGAGGCTCAGCTGAACTCCTGCTTCCCTGTTCCAGGCAGATCGTTTTTGCTTTCTGGTGAGCTCGGACCTGGGGCTCGATGGAGCCCCCTCGTTTTCCAGATGGGTGAGAATTTCTCGCGCTCTTCCGATCACCTCATCGGGCAGTCCCGCCAGCCTGGCCACCTGAATGCCGTAACTCCGGTTGGTCGCCCCTGGAACCAGTTTATGAAAAAAAATGATGTCATTCTGCCACTCTTTGACCGCCACATTGAAATTCCTGACTCTGGAATGCGTCCGGGCCAGTTCGGTCAACTCATGATAATGGGTGGCGAACAAAGTTTTTATACCCCGATCGCGAAAATCGTGCAAATGCTCGGCCACCGCCCAGGCGATGCTGAGTCCGTCAAAGGTGCTGGTGCCCCTGCCGATTTCATCAAGAATAATGAAGCTCTTGGGAGTTGCCTGGTGAAGGATGTTGGCGGCCTCCTGCATTTCCACCATGAACGTGGAACGCCCCCGGGCAAGGTCATCGGATGCGCCCACCCGGGTGAATATGCGATCCACTATTCCGATGCGCGCTTCGCTGGCGGGAACAAAGCTGCCGATCTGGGCCAGCAGAACGATCAGGGCGGCCTGCCGCAAAATGGTTGATTTGCCCGCCATATTGGGTCCCGTGATGAGCAGCACTTGCTGGTTGTCGTGATCCATGTCCAGATCGTTGGGAACAAATTCTCCTGCCGGCATGAAATGCTCGATGACCGGGTGACGTCCCTCTCCAATATGGATCTCATCGGTTTCGTCCAGCAGTGGCGGGCAATAATCGTGCCTGGCGGCCACCTCGGCAAGACTCGCCAGACAATCGATCCCGGCGATAACCGCCGCCATCTTTTGAATGCGTTCACTCTCCCGGGTGATCTTTTGGCGCAAACCAAGAAAAATCTGCTGCTCCAGTTCCAGTCTCTTTTCGTCCGCCTCCAGCACCTGTGTCTCAAAGTCTTTGAGCGCTTCGGTGATGAACCTTTCGGCGTTCACCAGAGTTTGCTTGCGCACGTATTCGGCCGGAACAGAGGGCAAATTGGCCTTGGAAACTTCAATGAAGTATCCGAAAATTTTATTATAACGGACCTTGAGGGAGGATATGCCGGTTTTTTGTCGCTCACTGCTTTCGTAATCCGCCATCCAGCTCTTGGCGTCCCGACTGAGGCGCGTATAGTGGTCCAAATCCGGATGGACCCCGACGCGTATCACCCCCCCCGCATTGAAGTTGACGGGCGGCGGATCCACCAATGTTTGTTCGACCAGTTCGGCAATGTCCGAAAGATCGTCCCAATCGGTGCAGAGGTCCCGCAGTCGGTCACTGCTGCAAACGGCCAGTGTTTCTTTGAGCGAGGGCAGCACCTGCAGCGATTTTTTCAAAGAAACGATGTCGCGCGCATTGACACTACCGCTGGTATTTCTGCTGTTCAGCCTCTCCAGGTCATTGATTTTTTCCAGAAGACTGAGGACCTGGGTACGAATGGCAACGTTCTCCTGCAACTCCTTGACCGCCTGCTGTCGGGCATTGATCGAAGCCAGATCCAGCAGCGGGTAGCGCAGCCATTGTTGCAGTTTGCGCCCGCCCATGGCGGTCCTGGTCCTGTCGACAACCTCCAGCAGAGAACCTTTGCGACCTTGAAAGCTGTTGGATTGAAAAATTTCCAGGTTGCGCACGGTAGCCTCATCCAGCACCATGAAATCGGATCGGCTGTAGGGCAGGAGTCTTTTGATGTGAGGCGAATGGCCCAGATGATTTGCCTGGATGTAAGCCAAAATGGCGCCTGCCGCCTGGATGCCGCAGCTCATCTCGGCTGCGCCGAATCCGCCCAGAGAATGAACCTGGAAATGCTCGATCAGGCGCTCCTCGGACCGTTTCCTGTCAAAGGAATCATAACCGAGAGGGGTCACGGTGGTCTGCAGGTGATGCTGGAGCCTTGTTGAAAACTCAGGATCGCAGCCTTCCGGAAGCAGCAGCTCTTTGGGGGATACCCGCAACAGCTCTTCTACCAGCGCGTCGCTGGAATCCAGTTCCACCACCTTGAATTCGCCCGTTGAGATATCGAGAAAAGACAGGCCGAACCATTGCCTGTCGGAGGAAGCTGCTGCCGCCGCCAGGTAGTTGGGTTGCTTGGCTGACAGATTTTGCGTGTCCAAGATCAAGCCGGGAGTAATCACACGGGTCACCTCACGGCGCACCAAACCTTTGGCCTTCCTGGGATCTTCCACCTGTTCACAGATGGCCACCTTGTGGTTGGCTGCCACCAGCTTGCCGATGTACCCTTCCGCCGCATGATAGGGGACCCCACACATAGGCACGGGATTTTCCGCCTGCCGGTCGCGCGAGGTCAGTGCAATATCCAGAACTTGGGCGGCAACGACGGCATCATCCATGAACAATTCGTAGAAGTCTCCCATGCGGTACAGCACGAGTGCATCAGGATGTTTCGCCTTGATTTCAAGATATTGCTGCATCATGGGAGTGGTCTTGGTGCTCATAACAGACTCGGGTTCTTCCCCCTTTGTTGCCGGTTTAACAAGATCGCAGAATCAGCCACCGATCATCAAGCGCATAACAGCTATCTAATTCATCGCAACAACGAATTTCAAGCAGTAGTTTATCAGATATGCAGTGGAATGGTAGGGCAGGATTCGCAGGGTGCCCAATGAGATGCGGGACCATCTTTTTTGATGATACGGTAAACAATCGATTGAGACTTTCAATCATACCCTGTAAAAGAAAAGCTGAGGAAGAGCCGAGGAGGCACAACCCATGACGGCGAGACCATTGCCGGCGAGGTTGTGCGGTGCGGTGTTCCGGTTTGGGTGAACACCAGCCAGGTGCAGCATGCAAGTGACACGGCCACATGCATGATTGCCGAAGGCCGCATACGGCTTTCCGGGGAGCTCCGATTGATTGCAGTGAAGCTGTCTGGCCGACTTCGCATTGTGAGGCACTGAACCACACAGCGGGCAAGACCAGCCGTTAGAAAGGGAGGACATGCATTATGTTCACGCGTGTAATAAGGCTTCTGGCAGTTGCGTTGGCCATCGTTTCTCTGGCTGTCCCCGCGACTTTTGCCGGAGGACCGATCAAGGGTGAAATTATTGCCATCGAAGGCGGAACTTACACAGTCAAAGACTACGATGGCAAAGAGTATCAAATTAGCGAGGAACTGGTTACAGGCTTGGACCTCGAAACAGGCGATGTGGTCCAGTTCGAACTGGAGGAAGCCGAGCCGGTAAACATTCAGGAGGTTGACGAGTAGCGGGATCAGTTGCGGCGGCGGTTGGCCGTGCAACCGTTGCACCCGCCGGGAAGCGGTCAAGGGGCGTGAAATCCCAGGGTGGTGAATCCGTGTAACCTGTAAGTGTCAAGGCCGGCAAAAGCCGGCTGTTGTGCAATGTTTAGAATTACATTGCTTTTTTGAGTTGCCAGCGATTATAAACTCAAAAAGCTGGGAGTTCCCCTTTGAGTTATCCCGAGAATCGAGGATTTCACCTGTTCTTGACGATTCTTCAGGAACTCTGAGGCAGATCAAACAACGAGGGCGACAGAACAAGAGAGGATTGAAAGATGGCGGAAGGTCGAGTGAAGTGGTTCAATGACAAAAAGGGCTATGGGTTTATTGCGGCAGACAGCGGAAAGGAGCTCTTTGTTCACCACAGCTCCATCGAGGGTGAGGGTTTTAAGAGTTTGGAGGAAGGCCAGAGGGTGAGCTTTGAAGAGGAAAGGGGAGCCAAGGGACCTCAAGCCGTCAGAGTCAAGAAACTTTAGATCGGCCTCAGAGAAGTCTGCTACATTTACGAAGGAGGCAAAGGCTGGAGTAAATTGCTCCAGCTTTTTGTTTTTTTGGTAAGTCGTTTGGCTGCGTGTTTGGTTGCCATGGACCGTAGTGCACGCGCCGCTGATGGTAAAGGAGAAAGGTTTATGAATATCTATGTCGGTAACTTGTCCTACGCGGTAACTGAAAGTGACTTGAGAAGCATTTTTTCTGAATTTGGAGAGGTCACCAGTGTCAATATCATAAAGGATAAATTTTCGGGTCAGCCAAAGGGATTCGGGTTTGTAGAAATGCCCAACAATTCGGAGGCGGATAAGGCCGTGAAAGCACTGAACGGAAGTAAACTGAAAAATCAGAGCATCAAAGTGAATCAGGCCAAGCCGCCCGCTAAGCGACAGCAGCGCAGACCCAGGTATTAACCGCTGCCTCCTGCCACTGATGTTCTCGACCTCCTGCGGCTTGCCCGGAGACTTTCAAGGGGCTCTAATCTCGTATTGCATACGGTACCCTGCCTGATGTAGATTGCTTTGCTCGGCGCGGGCGGCTTGACCTTTGTCTGATGCTCAGACCGAATACGGGCCCGCCGATGGAGAGACAGAGCATGACGAACCCTTCAAATGCAGAACCACTTCTTTATTCCGTTGATGAGTCTCCGCCACTTTGGATGATTCTGGTGCTGGGGTTCCAGCATGTGGTCGTCATGTACGGGGAGGTCATTCTCTTTCCAGGGATTGTCGGAAAGATCGGTAATGCCCCGGAGGAGCATATCGCATTTGCGACTTTCGCCGCCATAGTGGTGAGCGGTTTGTGCACTCTACTGCAGGTGGTGCGCTGGGGCAAAATAGGCGCCGGATATGTGATCTTCATGGGTTCTTCCACGGCTTATCTCGCCTGTTCCAGCCAGGCGGTACAGCTTGGCGGGTTTGCTCTGTTGGGCCTGATGACGATTTTGTCGGCTCCCGTCGAAATTTTGCTCTCCTACTTTCTGCGGCACCTGCGGCACATCATCACCCCTGCGGTGGGTGGAACGGTGATCCTGCTCATCGTGATCAGTTTCATGCCGCTGGCCATCACGGAATGGATGGGAGAGCCCGGCGAAGCTCATCACGGTTCGCTGCAGAACCTTCTCGTAGGGCTGATCACTCTGGCCGTACTTCTTGGAATAAATATTCTGGGAACTAAGACGCTGAAGATCTGGTCGCCGTTTCTCGCCTTCGGGGCGGGAACTGTGGCGGCCTGGGCATTCGGCATTCTGCGCTTTGATCACCTGCACGAAGCCTCCTGGTTTGGTCTGCCCCACGGCAGCTGGCCGGGTATTTCTGTGGATTTCGGTTGGCAACATGTGCCCATATTCTGTGTGTTTGTGGTCGTCACCCTGCTCAATTCGGTGCAGACCATTGGAAACTGTATGCTGGCTCAGAGCGTTTCCGTTCGGGATTTCAAGAAGGTCGATTATGACCGGGTGCAGGGAGGACTCTATGCGGATGCTCTAAGCAATGTATTGGCGGGAGTGGCGGGCACCATTCCCAACGAAACCTACAGCGAGAACATTCCTGTGCTGAAAATGACCGGAGTTGCTTCCAGGTCGGTAGGGATCTTTGCGGTGGTAGTGATCATCGTTCTGGCCTGCATGCCCAAAATCAGCGCGGTCATCCTGGACATGCCGGAACCTGTCTTTGCCGGGTTTCTGGTGGGAATCCTGGCCATGATGTTTCACTCCGGTCTGCATTTGATCCTGCAAACGGGGGCTAACAGCCAGATTGGCCTGCTGGTGGGAGTGTCGGTCTGCGTGGGCATGATTGCAGAGAGCCGGGAATTTTTCCCGACCCTCAACCATGCTGCGCTGTCGCCCCTGCTGGACAACGGCATCGCCTTCGGGGGGCTCGTGGCATTGATTCTAAGCACCACATTCTATCTGATGCCCAAGCCTCGCCTGATTTTTCAACTGGGAACTTCCATGGACCAGTTGCCGGTATTGGTGGACAAATTGAACAACGCTACCGAAACCTTGAAGCTGACCTCCCGTGAACTGTCCACACTCCAGCTCGTGTGTGAAGAAATCTTTGTGCATGTGGCCTCTCACTTTGAAGAACGGGACGCTTCCGGTCGTGTCCATTTCATGATCACCAAGGATGAGGAAGGGGTCTTTGCGGAAATTCAAACTGGTTCGAGGGTTGGGGATGTGGACGGACCCAAACGGCCCTCGCAAACCAGATGGGCCGACGAGGACGATCTGCGGGCACTCGGACTGTACATACTGCGAAATATCGCCAGGGACATCAAGCATGTACACATTTCCGGCTATTCCTATGTTTCTTTCAGGATCTAGGAGGCTGTCCGAGAAAGCTTCGTTTGTCATTTCGAACGGAGCAAAGCGGAGAGAGAAATCTTTGACATCAGTTACTTGCAGGCACAAGATTTCTCGCTATCGCTCGAAATGACAGTTCTCGGACAGCCTCCTAGCGGCTCCCACGGTGAAGCATCCCTTGCGCGGGCTGTCTGCCCTCTTCAGCACTCAGGGAACCAGTACGATCTTACCAAATTGGTCGCTGCTTTCCATTGCCCGGAAAGCCTCGCTGCCTTCGCCGAGCGGCATCACCCGATCGATGACAGGTTTGAGCCGGCCCTGCCAAAGCAGTTTGCAGACTTCGCGAAAGTCCTGATGTGTCCCCATGGTGCTGCCGACCAGGCTGATCTGTTTGCTGAATATGTAGCGAATGTCGATTTCCGCATGCGGGCCGCTGGTGTTGCCGATGATGACGATGCGGCCGCCGCGTTTGGTCACCTTCATGCTGGTGCCGAGGGTTGCCGCCCCAACGTTGTCCACCACCAGGTCGACCCCCTGCTTGTCCGTCAATCGCTGAATTTCTCGGCCCCAATCGGTTTGCGAGCGATCAATCACGATATCGGCTCCAAGCTGCCGGGCTCTTTGAGCCTTTGCGGCGTTGCCGGCCACCACGTAAACGGCGGCGCCGGCCAGTTTGGCGACTTGTGTCGCCATCGTGTTGACGCCGCCGCCCGCTCCAACAATCAGTACCGATTCGCCGGCCCGCAGGCCGCCACGATGGATGAGCATGCGCCAGGTGGTGAGAGTCACCAGCAACGGTGCCGCTGCCTGTGGGAAGTCCAGATCGGCGGGCATCTCCAGCAGGTTGTGCGCGGGGACGGCAACATATTCCGCCAGGCCGCCCGGCCTGTTTTCTCCCAGGATATGGTAGCCCGGACTGAGGCTGTGCTGACCGCGCCGCGTGAACTCGTCCGCATACTGATTGATTCCCGGATCCACCACAACTCGTTGGCCGATCTTCCATCCGTCAACTTCCTTCCCCAGGGCAACAATCTCCCCGGCCACGTCGGAGCCTCCCCAGAAAGGCATGTTCAACTTCAAGCCGGGCCAACCCCTGCGCACCCAGATATCCAGATGGTTCAGAGCGCAGGCTTTGACCTTGACGAGAACCTGGTCCGGCGCCGGCACGGGGTCGGCCACATCGGCATAGCGAATGACCTCGGGTCCTCCATGTTCAAAAAAGCAAAGGGCTTTCACGGCGGTATCCTCCTTCTTTCATAATACCAACGATTGTCGCCCGCTAATCAGCGGCTCTGCCCGGCACAATTATCTCACGCCGACGAGGTACCGGTAACACGGCAGGAATACCGGCAAGTGCATGGCAGCCGGATCCCGGTGTTAGCCCGAAGGATTGAACAATACACGACCTCTATTCTCCTATCAGTCTGCCAGATTAACTCAGTACAGCGCCATACAATCAAGCGGCCGGATTCCGCTCCATTTCGGGCACTCTATTGTGTGCAGCCGTACCTAGAATCTAAAATGGGTCGCGGGCGAGATCAAGAGTGTGCCCGGGAATCAACGCCCGACAGTGATTGGACGGTCCCGCCGATAGCCCTGTCAAGGTCATCCAATGCCGGAAACCCGGATTGAAACAAGACCAACCCTATTGTAAGAAATACCCGTTGCAGTTAATATTGCAAAACTTGTACGAGGATCAGGCATGATTCCATCATCAAGCCATTCGCTGTCATGGTGCTTGCCGGCCGGAATGGCTGACAGACAAGACGACCGTGTCCAAATTGTTTAGGGAGGTTATTTGAATGCCTCAACCAGGCCCTTTCAGGAAGGCTCCACAATCGAGCGCAGCCCGATGGCTGCTTTCGGCAGCCGTGGGAATAGTCGGTCTGCTCTCTTTGGCTGCGGGGCTCGCTGTTTTCGCATTTTATATACAACTCAACCGTTCCCTGCCCAGTACCGAATCCCTGAAAAACTACCATCCGCCCCTGGTTTCCAGTGTCTATGCCAGAGATGGTTCACTAATTGGAGAATTCTACACAGAGCGGCGCTTCCTGGTTTCCCTCGATCAGATCTCACCGCATTTGATCAGGGCGTTCTTGGCGGCCGAAGACGTGCGCTTTTATGAGCACCCCGGAGTGGATCTGCAGGGGATTGTGCGTGCGTTCATGAAAAACCTGCAGGCCGGTGAAATTGTTCAGGGAGGCAGCACCATAACCCAACAGGTGGTAAAGTCACTGCTGCTTACGCCCGAAAGGACCTGGGTGCGCAAGCTCAAGGAGGCGATGCTCGCCTATCGGATCGATCAGTCGTTGAGCAAGGATCAAATTCTGGAACTTTATCTGAACCAGATCTATTTCGGATCCGGGGCCTATGGGGTGGAGGCGGCGGCCCAAACCTATTTCAACAGGCATGCTTCAGATCTGTCACTGGCGCAGGCGACGCTTCTGGCCGGTCTGCCCAAAGCGCCCAGCCGATTTTCTCCATTCCAGGATTTGTCTGCAGCACGGGAAAGACAGAAGTATGTTCTGCAGAGGATGGTCGAAGTGGGATTCATTTCCCAGCAACAGGCCGATGCGACCTATGCCGAGCCACTGCAGTTGCAGCAGCCGCGTCACTGGACACTGAAGAACCTCAATTCCTTCTCCGAGGAGGTTCGCCGCCAGATCGAGCAACGTTACGGCAGGGACGGCCTCTATCAGGAGGGGCTGCAGATCTACACCACCTTGGACCCAAAAGCGCAGACCTACGCGGAGCTTGCTCTGGATCGCGGCTTGCGGGAAATTGACAAGCGTCATGGATATCGCAAGACCAACCGGCGCTTGAACCAGGAGAGATGGCCAAGTTTTCTGGCCGAGCTCAAGGCTGTCAACCGGCAATTGGCGGAAGGCAAAGTTCTGGAAGCGTTGGTTGTGGAATACCTGCGCGCTTCCAAGTCGTATCGAGTGGACTTTGGCAATGGTCAGGGTATCCTTCCTCCCTCCGGGTGGGAGTGGACGCGAGTTCCCTCCTCTCGTGCATCCAAGATGTTTCAACCCGGCGACATCATTTCCATACGGCTCGAGGAGCGGCAGGAGGAGGGTGTTTGGAGGACTTCACTGGATCAGACACCTGGCTTGCAGGGGGCCTTTCTCGCCATTGCCAACGACACCGGAGAAGTGCTGTGCATGGTGGGCGGCAGAGATTTTGAGCGAAGTCAATTCAACCGGGTGACCCAGGCCGTCCGCCAGCCGGGTTCGGCGTTTAAGCCGATAATTTATGCAGCCGCTATTGATAAGGGTTTCACCGAGGCTTCCATCTTGATCGACTCGCCCATCGTCAGAGACGATCCCAGCCTGCAGGGCCCGTGGAAGCCCTCCAATTATGACAGAAAGTTTTGGGGCCCCATTTTGCTGAGAAAAGCCCTCATTCATTCGCGCAACGTTGTTACCGTCAAGCTGCTCGACGCCATTGGTATTGACTATGCCCTGTCTTATGCCAGGAGCCTTGGCATCACAACGCCACTGACACCTACCCTGTCGCTGGCCCTGGGCGCATCGGGCGTCACTTTGTGGGAGCTTATCGGTGCCTATTCGGCCTTTGCCTACCAGGGTGAACGGGTGACCCCGTTCATGATCAGTAAAGTTCTGGATCGCAACGGCAATATGCTGGAAGAGCATCAGGTTCAGCGAGAGTCCGTGATTTCGCCTCAAACCGCCTATGTGATGACGCACTTGATGCAGGATGTCATTCAGCAGGGCACCGGTCAACGGGCCAAGAGTCTGGGGCGACCTGCCGCAGGCAAGACGGGGACGACCAACGATTTGAAGGATGCATGGTTCATTGGCTACACGCCTTCGTATTTGGCCGGGGCGTGGGTGGGCTATGACAATCATAATATCTCCCTGGGCAGGAAAGAGACCGGCGGTCGGGCGGCATGCCCCATCTGGGTGTATTTCATGGAGGAATGGTTGAAAGACAAGCCGGTGGAAGGCTTCAGCATTCCCCCGGGAGTCGTGTTTGCAAAAATAAACCCCGCTACCGGTGCACGGGCCTCCAGTGGAGATCCCAATGCAGTTTACGCAGCCTTTCTGGAGAATCATTTGCCGGCGGAAAGGGTGTCTGTTCCGTCTGAATCGGGACCTTCACAAATGACTCGTTCGAACTCGCCATCCTTTTTCAAGAGCGATCTCTTCTGATCCGCGGGGACAATTCATCCGTTAAGACGAAGTCGATGCAGCATTATTTTGGACGTGAAGGAATCCTGGCTCAGAAAGTGCCCGGCTTCGAATATCGTTCTTCCCAGATGAGGATGGCTGATGCGGTGCTGGCCAGCTTGCGGGGTGGATTGCCTCTCGTCGTCGAAGCTGGCACCGGGACTGGAAAAACATGGGCCTACCTTATTCCGGCGCTGTCGAGCGGCCTTAAGGTGGTTATTTCCACCGGCACCAAGACCCTCCAGGATCAGATTCTGGATCATGATATCCCCTTTCTGCGGCGGTCTATCTTCCCAAACTTGCGGGCAGTGTGCCTCAAAGGGAGAAAAAACTATCTGTGCCGGAGAAAATTCAATGTGTTCTCCCTGCAGCTCACTTTTTGGCACAAAGAAGAAGCCAAGCTACTCAGCCGCTTCACAGATTGGGCGCGATCGACCACCACAGGAGACCGCGCCGAGATCGCCTGGCTGCCGGACCACTTTTCTGCCTGGAACGAAGTGAGCTCGAGCAGTGAGCAATGCCTTGGCCAGCAGTGTGCCGAGCATTCCCGCTGCTTCTTGTCACTGCTCCGCCAGGAAGCCTCGCGCACCGATTTGGTGATTGTCAACCATCACCTGTTCTTTGCCGATCTGGCTCTCCGCAAAAACGGGCATGCCGAAATCCTGCCCGACTACGACGCAGTGATCTTTGACGAAGCCCACCAGCTCGAGACAATCATCGGACTCTATTTCGGACTGCAGCTCAGCAATGCCAAAGTCAACGAACTCATTCAGGATATTCAACGCGAATGGACCGGAAAGTCTCGCCAGCCCGGAAACCTCGGGGAGATCCACAGGCTCGTTGAACATCTTGGAGTCCTGAACCGAAGCCTCTATCAGCACTTCGCCGATGCCCGCCAGGATCGGGCAAGATATCCTCTGCAATTCGATGATTCAGGTAAGAACTGGGGGCGGATCTGCCGCGAAATGATACATGCTCTGCAGCAGTTGAATGCGTGCCTGGGAATGACGAAAAACCAGCAGTCGGTGGTGGATTCGTTCCTGCGTCGCAGCGCCGAACTGGCGGGGGCGCTCCATCAGATCCTGCAAAGGCGCGACCCGACCCTGGTCTACTGGTATGAGCTTGGGGCGCGGTCGGTCTTTATCCATGGGACCCCCATCGAAATAGGACCCATCTGCAACGAGTGGCTGTTCGGACAAGGCAAAAATGTTGTGTTCACATCCGCGACACTTGCCGTCGCCGGTTCTCTCGCTTTTTTTCGAGAAAGCCTCGGAATGCCGCCGGAAACCCAGGAGCTCATGCTGCCGTCGCCCTTTTCCTTTGAAGAGCAGGCCCTTTTGTATGTTCCCAAGCGTTTCCCCGCGCCGCACTCCCCTCAATTTTGCGGCATGATGGCCCGGGAGGCTGCAGAGATCCTGAAAAAAACCAGGGGGCGGGGACTCCTGCTGTTTACCAGCTACAAGAACCTCAATGCCGTGCACAGAGATTTGCAGCAGCTCCTTCCCTATCCCATTTTGCTCCAGGGTGAGAAGCCCAAACGTCAGTTGCTGCATGAGTTCAGGCAGAAGATTGATTCGATTCTGCTCGCCACCAGCTCATTTTGGCAGGGCATCGATGTGCCCGGCGAGGCTCTCAGCTGCCTGATGATCGATAAATTGCCCTTTGAAGTTCCCGATGATCCTCTGGTTGCCGCCCGCATGGATCATTTTTCAGCAACAGGCGTCAATCCTTTTCTCAACTATCAGGTGCCCAGAGCCGTCATCCATCTGAAACAGGGTGTCGGCCGTTTGATTCGATCCTCCAGGGACCAGGGAGTGATTGTGATCTTTGATATCAGGCTGTTTACCAAGAGTTACGGGCGAATCTTCCTCGATAGCCTGCCGCCTTGCCGTTTAACGCGCGAACTCAGCGATATCGACCATTTCTTAACCATTCAATAAGCCCTTCTTGCCATTCCCTAAATAGATTATGATAAATTAATGTGCAAAACCCAGTTCAACGGTCAGCCCGGCGAGATGTCGCCGGGGGACCTTGGCGAACGGCTCGACAGCTGCTTCTGTGGCCGCTATGAGCCGTGGTGAGACTCACACAAAGGAGGGCGTCCCGTGAACAAGAGTATCCTATTTGCAGTGGATGGATCCAAAAGCAGTCTGCAAGTTGCTTCTGTTTTGGGAAAGCTTCTCAAAGACCAGACACAGAACAGTATCCTGCTGTTGCATTGCGTTCAACAGCTGGCGGCGCTCTACCCGGGGGAAATTGCTGAGATCGGCTCAGTGGAAAGATCCTCAGCGGAATTTCAGAAAAAGCTCGGTGATGCGGTTCTGGCTTCCAGTGTCCAGGCTTTGCAGGAAAGCGGCTTTCCCGCCGATCAAATTCGTTCGGACCTTGTGCTGGGATGCACCGACCCCGCGCAGGATATCCTGGCGAAGGCGGAAGCCGAGAGAATCAGAACGATCGCTTTGGGACGCCGGGGCCGGAGCCAGCTCCAGAGTTTGCTTCTGGGCAGCGTGTCGAGTAAAGTAGCGCAGTACTCGCACTATAGGACCGTTTGGATTATCGACAGTGAGGTCCAGCCGAGCAGGAAGGTCCTTGTTGCCATGGCGGGCGTGCCCGACGCGCGTGCTTTGACCTATTATGCCACAGAGTTTATTGCTCCCATTCCGCATCTGCACTACACCCTGTTTCACATCATGCCGCCCATTCCTCCCACTTTTTGGGATGACGGTCATATCCTGGGGCCCGAAGAGCAGAAAGATCGCCAGTCGCGCATCAATAAATGGCGTCGCGAGTGGACCCAAAAGGTTGAAAAGTTCATGGATGAAGCAGCAGACTCGCTGGTGGGCAAGGGCGTGCCGGAACAGAAGGTGGATAAGCGAATCGTGCAGACAAAGGAAGGCATTGCCCGGGATTTGTTGAACGAGATTGCTCGCGGAAGATACCAGATGGTCATCATGGGCAAGAAGAGCTTTCACGAGCGAAAACCCTTTCTTATGGGCAGTCATGCCAATAAGGTTCTGCAAAACATAGAGCGGGCCATCCTCTGTTTGGTGGACGCGAGCTGATTCACATGCGCAAAATCCCCCTCTCTCCGGGGTTGGCAAGCGGATACACATGGCATTGGATGAGGGGCACGGAGGGAGCGAGACAAAGGGGTACGGAGAATATTTGTAAGTCGATTAGCAAAAGAGGCTTCTATTGATGCAAGTGGATGTGCACGACCGGCAAAAGCTCGAAGCATGGAACGAAGAGTTTCACCATAAGATCAACCTGAGGCTCTACACGGGGAACGATGAAAAAAGTGGTTATTTTGAATCCTTTTGCCGGCAGGTGAATGAGATCATCCCCAATATTCTGTTCACTCATGAGGAAGGCGGCGGTGACCAGGTTCCTGCCATTACCCTGGGAAAATCATGGCGTTATCGTGCACTCCCCGTGGGCAGCGAGTTGGACCCATTCCTGGAATTGCTGGCGATGCAGGCCGTTGGCGTTCCCCCTTTGCCGCAATCAATAAGGGAGGCTGTTGCGCAGGTGGACTGTCCGGCGAACCTTACTATTTATGTGGCGCCGGCTTGTCCGTTTTGCCCGGAAGTTGTGCGACAGTTGCAAACGGTCCCCATGGCCAACGACAGGATCCATCTGGATATAGTGGATGCCACTCTGTTCCCTGACCTGGCACAGCGCAGCAATGTTCGGTCGGTGCCGACGGTCATTCTGGACGATGAGTTTCGGTGGTCCGGCTCGATTGTGCTTCAGGAGTTGATCGACGCGTTGGTGCATCGGGATCCCGCCAGGTTGACGACACAAGAATTATTGAGCATCATCAAGGATGGAAATGCCGACCAATTGGCCCGCATGATGTTGCAGAGGGGGGTCATGTTCACAGGGTTTCCGCAATTGTTGCAGCATCCCAACTGGTCGGAACGTCTGGGAGCTCTGGTGGTGCTTGAACAAATAGCCGAACAAGACATTCAGCTGGCGCACAGCGCATGCACGCCCCTGCTGCACTATCTGCAAACGGCTGAAGACCCGGTTAAGGGGGATCTCATTTACGCACTTGGTTTGGCCGCTTGCGATGAGGCCAGGGCCTACCTGGAGGACCTTTTGAGTGTTGAGGAGAGCGCGGAAAACCGGGAGATTCTGCAGGAGACCCTGGCAAAACTGGGGCGCTAAATACAGGCGTATTCACGAGGAGGAGTGAGAAAACCCAACAGGGGGCACATGAGTCCAAAGACCAAGCAAACATACCAGGTGCTTCTGGCGGACGATCACATGATGTTTCGCCACGGTATCCGGAGGATCATCGAAGAGACTTCGGATCTTGCAGTCATCGGCGAGGTTTCGGATGGGCTCGAATTGCTCAAGACCCTCAAGACCTTAACGCCGGATTTGGTGATTCTCGATATTTCCATGCCAAACCTGAGGGGCATTGAGGTTACCCATGAAATTAAAAACTCATACCCCGCAGTGAAGGTGCTCATTCTCACGATGCACAAAGATAAGGAGCACCTGCTGCATTCCATATCGGCAGGGGCGGAGGGTTATCTCCTCAAAGAAGACGCCGATTCGGAATTGTTCTCCGCCATCCGGACGATACGTGAGGGAGGGGTCTACATCTCACCGCTTCTCTCGGCGCAAATCGCCGACGTCATATATGAACACGCAGCCAGGGAAGCGTCCGACTCCAGTAGCGGAGCCTTGACGTTCAGAGAGCGCGAAGTATTGAAACTGATCGCTGAGGGAAGGACGAGCAAGGAAATAGCCACCATTCTGTGCATCAGTGTGCGCACCATCCACCACCACCGTTCCAATATAATGAAAAAGCTGAAGATAAGTAACACGGCCGATCTCATAAAATACGCCATCCGTAAAGGCTACACTTCGGCTGCCGGCTGATTTTGCAACCTATAGGGAAGTTATTCATCACATATGCCACAACGAGATTAAAATTATATGAACTGGATTTGTGCAAAACGGCTTCTTCAGAAAAACCGATGAACCCTTGAGTGCGCACGCCATGTTCTCAATAATTCAGCATTTTCGGCGCTTGCCCGAGGCGCGGAAAACGCCCTTCCGGGTTGACCTGAGGGGCTCCGGCAGTTGTTTCAAAACGAGTTGACATTTCAATATTAATCAGATATTCAGGGAAAGTCTCACAATCAGGAGAACGATTTCACTTTCACTTGCAATATGAGAGCTGTGAGTGTGCTGTTAAACCTTCCAAACGAACTGACTTCCATAGCCAATCGGTGGCGCATCGATTGGGCGGTATTGCAACAGAGACAACATTTAGCGTTTGATGCACGAATTCCCATGAAATCTTCTAGAGGTGCTTACTTGGCGCCGGCGGTCCGGCGGCAGTGCAGCATAGATGAGTACTGAACACTCTGGCGGTGCGGCCGGTGAGCAGTCCTCCGCCAGACTGAGTCTGCTCGAAGCAAACAGGTTAGAACACAACAGTTAACACAGGAGATGGGCGGTTCACGGATGTAACCGGTCGAACCAAATGAAAAAAAGCACAAATTTGAAAGGAGGACCTGACCTTGGCTTTCCAACCAACAAAACAGATCTATTCGGGAAAAATCAGGGAAGTCACTTTGGGCGTCGGTGACAAGGCGGTAACGGTGGGCGGTAAAACAGCCTATTCATTTCATAGTTTCGAAGGAGAGATGCCTAATCCCCCGAGAGTGGCCATGGAAATCTGGGACAAAGACCCCAGCGCGGATTGGTCGGAGACGGCAAAAGCCCCGTTTGCCGGGGTTTTGAGTGATCCGGTTGCGTGGGCCAAAAAGTGCGTGGACGAGTACGGAGCCGAAATCCTCGTCGTGCAAACCAAGAGCGCCGATCCCAATGCGGACAACAAGTCGGCTGCAGAAGTGGCCGCAGTCGTCAAGAAGGTTGCCGACGCGGTGGATGTCCCGATCATCGTGTGGGGCGTCGCCAGCCATGAAAAGGACACCGAAGTGATGAAGGCCGTGGCGGAGCAATGTTCCGGCAAGCGTCTCGCTTTATCCCCGGTGGAAGAGGGAGACTACAAACAGATTGGTGCGGCTTGCCTGGGATACAAACATGTGGTCGTCTCATCTTCGCCTATTGATGTCAACCTGGCCAAACAGCTCAACATATTGCTTGGAAATCTGGGCGTCAAAGAGCAGGATATCGTCATCGATCCGACCACCGGCGGATTGGGCTACGGTCTCGAATACACCTACTCAGTGATTGAGAGAATTCAGCAGGCGGCTTTGACTCAGGAAGACGACAAGCTTCAGCAGCCCATGATCTGCAACGTCGGCAACGAAGTGTGGAAAAGCAAGGAAGCCAACCTGAGTGCCGAAGATGCTCCCGAGCTGGGTGATCCCGCAAAGCGCGGTGTCCTCATGGAAGCCATCACCGCCATTGACCTGCTCATTGCAGGAGCCGACGTGGTGATTCTGAGGCATCCGGAAGCCATCAAACTGGTCAAGGGATTCATTGCCAAGATGATGTAACAAAGGCAGCGAGTTCAAAATCGGCGTCGTTCGATTCCTTATGGTGGAATGGCTAGAAATAATTTCTAACAGCCTCAAGAAGAGGAATGGAGTACATCATGGCGGAAGAAAAGGAAAAAAAGGTGAAGGTACTGAACTTCAGGGATATGTCAACCTGTGA
>FWPV01001535.1_pt1 | contig 63429 bp, 59 predicted proteins | sample 2228371 | NCBI WGS metagenome assembly FWPV01 (sample SAMEA103939776, study PRJEB20133) | metagenome
CGGTGACCAACAAGCCTCCCTCTTCGGACAGGCTTGTTTTTCCAAAGGGATGGGGAAGAATACCTATGGGACCGGATGCTTCCTGCTTCTTTTCCTCACCGTATATCTTGAGTTTGCCGTGCTCTTCCATTTCCTTCAGCCACTTCGGGTGCTGCTTCTTCGCCCATCCCCTCGTCACGTATCCGTGGATCATCGCCTGGACGGAACCCGGATTGCCGATCGTTCCCAGGTAGACGTGAACGAAGAAGAAGGCAAAAAGTGTAAGAAATCCGAATGCGTGGAGGGGATACATCCACCTCAGGATGTCTATGGGTATAAAGGAAGGTTGGAACATCATGAGAAGCCCCGTGACGACCATGAGGGTTCCGCATCCCGCTACGGCCAGGAAGAACATCTTCTGGCCCGGGTTGTACTTGCCCACTTCGGGGGGGTTGTCCACGTGCCAGAGATAACCCCCGGCGCACTTGATCCACTCCCAGTCGGTGGGCATGTCGGGGGTCCCCGCCTCCTTCCACCACATGCTGATGGTGAAGATCAGGGAGAAGCCGAAGACCAGGCCCACGAGGTTGTGGATGTACTTGAGGCTCTTGAGCCCTCCCATGAAGTCCCCGATGACGTTGAGGGGGCGGAACATCATTCCGAGGCCCGTGATGAACAGGATGATGCACGAGATCGCGAGCGTCCAGTGGACGAGCCTTTCAAAGGTGTCCGTGGCTTGAATCATTCCCTTTTCCGGCTTGAACATGTCATTCACCCCCTTCCGCTTTCTTGGTGCTTTCGCCGTTTTCATCGGGCCGCTTGGGACCGTGGATGAGGTAGTGCAGGAGAGATCCCGCCACAATACCGCCGGAGGCGAGAAGGGTCAGGGGTTTGAGCAGGTTCTTCCATGCCGTTACGGCAAGCGGCACCTTCGGGTTCTGGACCAAAGCCGCGTAAACGGGCGGCTTTTCCTGAAGGACGTACATGAAATGCGTGCCGCCGACGTACTTGTCGCCGTATACGTTCGCATCGCCGCCCAGCTGCTTCGCACGTTCCGCCGCGAGTTTCATCATGGCGTCCTTCTCTCCCCATTGGAGGGCGCCGGTCGGGCAGGCCTTGACGCAGGCGGGTGTGAGATTGTTGCGCAGGCGGCTTTCGCACATGTCGCACTTGTATACCCTGTCGGTCTCCTGTTCGTATTTTGGGACCTCGAAGGGGCAGGCGGCGACACAGTTCTTGCAGCCGATGCACCGGTCGTGGTTGAGCCCCACCGTTCCGAATTCCGTGTGATAGAGGGCGCCCGTCGGGCAGGCCGTCGCGCAGGCCGCGTCGCTGCAATGCATGCAGGCCTCTTTCCGGAAGAGCCACTTGACGATGCCTTTGGTGTCCTTTACATCCTGGAAGTGGATGATCATGTAGGTATTGGGCTGAAGCGTCGGCGGGTTTTGATAGGATCCGTAATTCACCGTCTGCTTGGCCTTTTTCTCGTTCCACTGCTTGCAGGCGAGCTGGCAGCCCCTGCAGGCCGTGCACTTCGAGTCATCGTATAGTTTGATCATTTCCGCCATCTTACTTCACCCCCTTCTTCACAACATTCACCATGAAGGCCTTGCTCTCGGGGATCATGGTGTTGGGATCCCCCGCGTAGGGCGTCAGGAGATTGGCCGAATCACCGAAGGTGAAGATCTCCGGCTTCTTGTCGTTGGCGTTGTATTTCCGATTGGCCGTCGTCACCCAGCCGTAATGCCAGGGGACGCCGATCTGGTGAATGATGTTCCCGTCGATGTCAAAGGGCTTGAATCGAGGCGTGACGATGGCCACCGCGTCGACCTCGCCGCGCGAGGACTTCACGGTGACGATCTCGCCGTTCTTGAATCCCCTTTCCCTGGCGAGTTCCTCGCCGATTTCCACGAACATGCCGGGCTGCATCTCCGCGAGCCAGGGAACCCACCGGGTCTGCACTCCCGTCTGCCAGTGCTCGGTGACCCGGTACGTGCTGCAGATGAAGGGGTACCTCGGGTCGCAGGTGGCGATGGTGTCGTGCTCCGTCCCGACCCCTTCCTTTTCCCACCTCTTGACCGTGGGGTTGTTGTACTGGGGCGAGAGGAGGTTCTTCTCGATCGGGCACTCGAGCGGTTCATAGTGCTCGGGGAAGGGGCCGTCGGCCAGTCCCGGACCGAAGAGACTGGCAACGCCGTCCGGCTTCATGATGAAGGGCGGCCGGCCGGAACCGGGGTCTCCGACGCCGTCGGGCACATCCCCTGTCCATTTGGTCCCGTCCCACTTGATGAGGGGCCGTGCGGGATTCCACGGCTTGCCCGTCTGTGGATGGACGGAGGCTCCGTTGTAGATGATCCGGCGGTTCAGCGGCCAGGACCAGGCCCACTCGGGGTAGAGGCCGAGCCCCGTGGGGTCCTTCTTGCCTCTCCGGGCGGCCATGTTCCCCGCGCTGGTGTAGGAGCCGCAGTAGATCCAGTCCCCCGAGGAGGTCGAGCCGTCGTCCTGCAGGAGGGCGAAGGTGGGGACGAGTTCGCCTTTCTTGAAGAGCCTTTTCTGTTTCGTTGCGGGGTCATCGAGGACCTTGTCCGCGAGGAAGTACCCGTTGATCTCCTTGGCGATGGCGTGGACGTCGAGGTGATAGGTCCCGTCGGCCTTGAACTTCCCGTAATTCCAGGTGAGCTTCGTGATGGCCCCTGCGTTCGGCCCCCCCTCCTTCCGGTAGAGATCCCGGATCTTGAAGTAGAGCTCCGCCATGATGTCGCCGTCGGGCTTGGCGCTGCCGACGGGTTTCACGGCCTCGTAGCGCCACTGCATGAGACGGCCGCTGTTGGTGATGCTCCCTTCCTTCTCAACGGAGGATGCACAGGGCAGCATGAAGACCTCCGTCTTGATCTTGGCGGGATCCATGCCCGGCCCGCGCCAGAAAGAACCCGTCTCGTTGTCGTAGAGGTTGACGTTGACCATCCAGTCGAGCTTTGCGAGGGCCGACCGCACCTTGTTGGACGAGGCGCCGCTCGCCGCCGGGTTCATCCCCCAGGCGAAGAAGCCCGTGAATTTCCCCTTGGCCATCTGGTCGAAGAGGGTGAGCCAGGAGTAATCGACACCGTCATCGAGTTTCGGCAGGTAGTTGTAGGCTTCCTCCAGGGTGGCGTTCATGCCGTACATGGAGCGGAGAAAACTCGCGATGTACTTGGGGGTGTTCTTCGGCCAGTTCAGGGACTTGGGTTCCTTGGTCTTGGGCGTTCTCGCCTCCATGAAGGCCTTGAGGTTGCCGTTGGAGCTTCTCGGGGTCCCGATGTAACCCGGCCAGATGTGGAACAGGAGCCCCGCGTCCGTCGACCCCTGGACGTTGGATTCGCCGCGCAGGGCCTGGACGCCGCCGCCGGGGATTCCGATGTTGCCGAGCAGCAGCTGGATGATGGCCATGGCGCGGATGTTCTGGACGCCCACGGTGTGCTGCGTCCACCCCATGGCGTAGAGGATGTTGCCGGCTTTCAGGGGGCCGGTGGTCGAACAGTATAGCTTGTAGACTTCCAGGAGCTTCTCCTTCGGTGTTCCCGAGATCCGGCTGACGAGGTCCACGTTGTATCTCGAATAGTGCCTCCTCAGAAGCTGAAGGACGCAGCGGGGGTCCCTCATCGTCGGGTCCTTTTTGATCACGCCGTTGGCGTCCGTCTGGTAGGTCCAGGTGGACTTGTCGTACTTGGTGCCCGTCAGTCCCGAAAAGACGCCTTTGTTGTCGCCGGGGAGCTTGAAGTCGGGGTTCACCAGGAAGGTGGCGTTGGTGTAGTGCCTGACGTATTCCTCGAAATAGAGCTTGTTGTCGAAGATGTACTTGATCATGCCGCCGAGGATGGCGATGTCCGTCCCCGAGCGCATGGGGGCGTACAGATGGGCCTTGGCGGCGGACTGGGTGAAGCGGGGATCGACGCAGATCAGCTTCGCGCCCCTCTCCATGGCCTTGGTCACCCACTTGAAGGAGATGGGATGGTTGGAGGCGGGGTTGGCCCCCATGATGAGGATCACATCGCTCCACTGGAAATCGACCCAGTGGTTCGTCATCGCGCCGCGTCCGTACGACTCTGCCAGAGCCGGTACCGTTGCGCTGTGTCAGATCCGGGCCTGGTGTTCAATGTAGACCAGGCCCAACCCCCTCAGGAATTTTTGATAAAGCCAGCATTCCTCGTTGTCCATGGCGGCCGATCCGACGGAGGCGATGCCCTCCGTTCGGTTGACGATCTCGCCCTTGTCGTTTTTGAACCGGAAGCTCTTGTCGCGGCTTTTCTTGATGTTGTGGGCGATCTTGTCCAGCGCCCATTCCCAATCCACTTCCTGCCATTCCGTCGCGTAGGGGGCACGGTACAGAGGCTTGTCGAGGCGGTTCTTGTTGTTGGCCATCTGGTAGATGGAGCCGCCTTTCGGGCAGAGCGTCCCCTGGTTGATGGGATGATCGGGGTCTCCCTCCGTGTTGACGACCTTACCGTCCCGGGTCGAAACGATAATGCCGCATCCCACGGAGCAGTAGGGGCAGATCGTGGTGGTCTCTTTGGTGTACTGGATCTTCAGGGGTTGCGCGTGGGCGGAGACGGGCTTGAGGCTGAAGCCTATGCCGCTCGCCGCGAGCGCCGCACCGGAGATCTTCAAGAAACCTCTTCTGGTGACGTCCATGACGATGCGCTCCTTTCCTAAAAAAGACTATGTATGACTTCTCCTTTCCAAACACGGGAGGCACGGCCGTTTCCAGCCATACCCATCGTCCACCCTTCATGGAGCCTCCTCTTTAGAAGCGGTGGATCGGAGAGCCGAACGGGTGAGGTTTTCGACGGGGTAGGCACATTCTGCCCGTTTCGATCAAAGGCCCCTTAAAATCAGCGGTTTTCTATAATATCTGGCCCCTTCACTGTCAAGCAATATTTATTCAACAGCAAGTTCTGGATCTATTTCAGTTTTTCCAGTTCCCGGACGAGGTCCTCGAGGGGGGGTCTCTTGTTGATGTCGTGAACGTCGATGTACCGGATGACGCCCCTCTTGTCGATGACGAACAACGCCCGTTCCGTTGTCCCGTCCGAGCGGAGCACGCCGTATTTCTTCGCCGCCATGCCGTGGGGGTAGAAGTCGGAGAGCACGGGAAACCAGAGATCGCCCATCTGGTGGGTCCAGGAAAAGAGGGTGGGGATATTGTCCACGGTGATGCCCAGGAGGACGGCGTCATGGGCGTCGAAGAGGTCCTTCGCGATGTTGTATCCCGGCCACTGGTCGGAACACACGGGTGTCCAGGCCGCGGGGACGAAGGAGAGGACGACATTTTTCTTTCCCCGGTACTGACTGAGCGAGATCTTTCCGCCTCCGACGGCGGGGAGGGTGAAGTCCGGGGCCTTCTGCCCCACCCTGACCCTGAGGACGCTGTCCCTGGGCTTCAAGGGGCCTGTGATGTAGATGTTGTCCTTGAAGGCCTCCGAATGCGTCTGCGCCGTCAGGGGGGCCGGGTTCAGCACGAGGGCGAATGCGGAAAAGAGGGTCAGGACCAAAGGGGCTCTTCTCATCGTCGACCTCCTATTTCAAGCCGGCGAGTTTGACGAGGCTCTGCAGGAAAGGGCCGACATCGCCGAAACTTCCCAGCTTCGAGTAGATCACCCGGTGGGTCTTGTCCTCATGGATCCTTACGGCGATGAAGTAGGGCGTTCTCGTCTCGCCGAGCGTTTTGTGGAGCGTGAAATCGGGGTCCGGGAAGAGGGGAAAGGGCACGTTGTATCGCTTCCGGAAGACCTCCATCTCGTAAGCGGAATTGCCGGCACCGATCCCGACCAGCTTGATCTTTCCCTTCAGGTTCGGGTCGCCTTCGATGGCCGCGTAGAGCTGGTTCACCACCGGCGCCTCCTTCTGGCAGAAGGGACAGTACATGCTCAGGATCTCGAGGAGGACAACCTGCGCCTTGATCTCGGTCACCCGGAAATTGCCCCCGGAACCCAGTCCGAGGTATTCCCGTTCGGCGCTGCTTCCCGGCGCGGGGAGGGTGAAGTCCGGCAGCGTTCCGCCGACGGTCGGCGGGCCTGCGAGCGTGTTCGGCGGCGGCGCGAGAAGTATCGATAGAACCAACAGGGAAACCCAGAGAATGTTTTTCATCGTATGACCTCCTTCGTCGTGACGGTCCTCATGGAGGGTTCCCCCGCTGTCCCGCAAAGGCCGGTGCAGAACAGGGGACCCTTCCCGAAGAGGCTTTCGTCGAGGAACATCCGAAAACGTGTTGGCGCACTCTATCAGAGGGTTGCTTTTTTTTCAAGGTGAACCTCCTCTGTGGCCCGGCGGATCACCGGACAAGCCACTTGATTATTACCGGCAAGTCGGTTAGGAACATCTCGTGGAAATGAGAGGTTATGCTTCCCGTCGGTACAATTGCAGGACGACTCGTGGCGGGCCTTCTGAATCGAGGGCAAAACGCTCGCGTTGAAGAGATCGCACCGGGGCTCTGCTATGTCGCCGTCCGTCTGACGGAGGGCGGCACAGGTCTTGCGGCTGTGCAGCCCTCGATCGGTGCCGGTATCGCAGAGACGACGCCGAGCATAGAGGGCCTCAAGGGACGAAGGGCGTCAGAGGTCCTCTCTTACCTGACAGCCGGGAAATCCCCGTTTGAAAGGGCGCTCGGGCTGGCCACGGCCAATGCCCTCATACGCCCCGGTCCCCCGGAGCGGGAGCAGGATGCCGTCGACCTCATGGGACTTGGCCCTGCGGACCGGGTGGCGATGGTGGGCTTGTTCTCGCCGCTTCTGGAGAGGATCAAAAGAACGGGAGCCGAGCTTTCGGTCATCGAACGGGATCCCGGAAAACCGGGGATCATGGATCCCGCGCTCGCCGCGCAGGTTCTCCAGGGTTGCTCCGTGGCCATCATCACGGCCGCGACTCTGCTCAACGATACGCTCGAGGATGTTCTGAACGCCCTGGGCCGGCCGCGACACGTCGCCGTCCTGGGCCCTTCGACGCCGGCCTGCCCCGAGGCCTTTTACGGTACGGGCGTTCATCATCTCGGCGGCGCCGCCGTCGTGAACGAAAGGGAGGTTCTTCGGGTGGTCTCCGAAGGCGGGGGGACGCCGGCCCTGCGGCCCTATCTGCGTTTCTGGAACATCCCCGTCGTTCCCGGCACTTTCTCGAAGTCCGGCAGAAGGGGGTAGGGTGAGGAAGATCGTGAAAGAGACACCCGTCGTCTCCGTTGTCGGTCGGTCGGGTTCCGGCAAGACGACCCTCATCGAAAAGATGGTCGGGGAACTTACGGGCCGCGGCTACCGGGTGGCCACCATCAAACATAACCGCCACGGGTTTGACATCGATCACCCGGGCAAGGACAGCTGGCGGCACCGGGAAGCCGGCGCCCGGATGACGGTGATTGCCTCGCCGAAAAAGATAGCCCTGATCCGGGATGTCGACCGGGACTACGGCATCGACGAGATCCGTGACCGGTACATCGACGATGTGGACATCATCATCGTCGAGGGTTACAAGAAGAATGATTTCCCGAAGATCGAGGTATTCCGCTCCGTTCTCGGGCGTAAGCGCCTCTGCGGCAAGGGGGACCGCCTGCTCGCGCTGGCAAGCGACAAACCGCCAATCCCGGGCGTCCCCTGTCTCGACATCAATGACGTCCGGGGAATCGTGGATCTCATCGAGAAGAGATTCCTGACGCCGAGGAAGGCCTCCGCGGGCGGCGGAAAGGCCGGAAGGAGTTCCAAGGGGACTGACCGATGAACCACGTCGATGTGCGTGAAGTGATCCAGTGGGTCCTCATCGTTCTTGCGGCCGGTTTCATCGGCCAGTTCGGGAAGACCCTTGCACAGTACGTCATGAAAAGGGCCCGTGAAAGGGCGGGGGGGCGCTCTCCTGCGGCGGATCAGGAGGTCCCTCACCCATCGACGGAGAAACCGCTTCCTTCGGGGACGGCGGACGTTGTCGAGGGCTTCATGAGCGAAAGGGCCGGAAAGAAAGCGGCCAAGGCGAGAAAAAAGGAAGTCAAACTCCTGAAGAAAATGTTCAAATAGATTTCCGGGGGCGGAGTCGTGCGGTGTCCGCGGAACCGGCTGGAGCGCGGTTGAGAAAGCGATACGTTTTCGGGCCTGTTCTTTCCAGGCGGCTGGGAAAATCTCTGGGGGTGGACGTCTTCCGGCGGAAGATCTGTAATTACGACTGCATCTATTGTGAACTCGGCCGGACGACGAGGCGACTGCCGGGCCCCGGGGATTGTCTTCCCGTCTCGACGGTCGTGAAGGCCGTGGAGGAGAGGCTTCGGGAGATCGCACAGCCGGACCACGTCACCCTTTACGGGCCGGGGGAGCCGACGCTTCATCCCCGCATCGGCGAGATCATCGTCGGGATCAAGAAGATTTCGAAAGCGCCGGTGGTTCTCCTCACGAACGGATCCCTTTTCTGGCGGGAGGAGACACGGAAGGCTGTACTCGATGTCGACCTCATCATCCCCTCCCTGGATGCGGGCGGTGAGGAAACCTTCCGGATCGTGAACCGCCCCGCGGATGATGTCCCCTTCGAAAAGATGGTGGAGGGGCTCGCGGCGTTGCGCAGGGACTTCCGCGGGCCCATCTGGCTCGAAGTCTTCCTCGTCGAGGGGTTGACAACCGGCGACGACGAGGTCCGGCGGATCGGACGATACATCGATGTCATCAAGCCCGACCGTGTCCAGCTCAATACCCTGGACAGGCCGCCGGCGGAACCTTATGTCCGGGCGGTGCCGCGGCAGAGAATGAAAGAGATCGCGGGCATCCTCGGGCCGGCATGTGAAGTGATATCGAGCGATTAGCGTCGGGGACGGCGAAGATCTTCAATTTGTCTTGACTTCTTTTCGAATTCGAATAAGAGATACGGCATTTATTTTTCCTTGACCTGTTCGCACCCGGAGCATTCGACCATGGGCGGCACCCACACCCCTGAAAGCGCCTTCGACATCGTCGTCATCGGCGGCGGACCCGCAGGGCTGACGGCGGCACTCTACGCCGCCCGGGCGGACATGAAAACCCTCTGCATCGAGGGGGGCTCGACGGTGAGCCAGATTTCCGTCACGGACCTGGTTGAAAACTACCCCGGGATCGAAGGAATCGGGGGGTTCGAGCTGGTGGAACGCATGCGGAACCAGGCCGCCCGTTTCGGTGCGCTGTTCGCCTCAGGGGATGTGGTCTCCATCGAAAGGGAAGACGTGGGGGATTTCAACGGATGGTGCGTGAAAACGGCGGGGGACCGATTCACGACCCTTGCCGTCATCATCGCCACGGGCGCCAACTGGAGAAAGCTCGGCGTCGCCGGCGAGGAGGCCCTCATCGGGAAGGGGGTCTCGTTCTGTGCCACCTGTGACGGACCTTTCTACCGGGACCGTGAGGTCGTCGTGGTGGGAGGCGGCGACACGGCCGTCCAGGAAGCCCTCTATCTGACCCGTTTCGCAAGGAAGGTCACCATCGTGCACCGCAGGGACCGTCTGAGGGCGACGAGTGTCCTTCGTGAGCAGGCGCTGAAGAACGAGAGAATCGAGTTCGCCTGGAACGCCGTGGTATCGGAGATCCTGGGTGATCAGTCCGTGAAGGGGGTCCGGATTCAAAATGTCATGAACGCCGGCGACGTCAGGGAAATCCCCGCCGACGGCGTCTTCATTTTCGTCGGCCTCGTCCCGAACACGAAGTTTCTCGAGGGGGTCGTGGAACTCGACCCGCAGGGATACGTCGTGGCGGACAGCCACATGCGGACCTCGGCGAAGGGTGTCTTCTCGTGCGGGGATTGCAACCGGAAGCTCCTGCGGCAGGTGGTCACGGCCTGCGGGGACGGGGCAACGGCGGCCGTGGCGGCGCAGCACTATGTCGAGGAATTGAAGGGCATCGCATACCATTAAAGAAAGAAGTTGAGGAGGTGGGAAGATGCGAAGATCAGAAAAACAAAAAACGCGTGCCGGAATGTCTGATCTTCTTCCCTTCGTACCTTTTTAACTTCTGCATAATCATACGGTTTTCGTAATCGCAGAATCCAGGAACAGGGGTTCACCTTGGAGCATCTCATTGCATGGTGGCAGCATCTGCCCTCGCGCATCGATCCGAACATCTTCCAGATCGGGTCCTTCCAGATCCGTTACTACAGCCTGATGTACATCGTGGCCTTCGCCCTGACCTATGTCCTGGTGGTGTACCGAATCGAGAAAGAGAAATATCCTTACTCCCGCGAGACCATCCAGGACTTCATGCTCTGGGCGATCCTCGGCGTGATCCTCGGCGGCCGTCTCGGCTACGTCCTCTTCTACAATTTCGGGTATTACCTGAGGCATCCCCTGGAGATCCTCCTCCCCTTCGACTTCAGCCACGGGATGAAATTCGTGGGGATCAGCGGCATGTCCTACCACGGCGGCCTGGTCGGCCTGATCGCCGCTTCGGTCGTCTTCTGCAACAAGCGAAACATCCCTTTCTGGAACCTCGCCGATCTCTTTGCGCCGGCCGTCCCCCTGGGGTACACCTTCGGCCGCATCGGCAATTTCATCAACGGGGAACTCTGGGGACGTGCCACCTCGGTCCCCTGGGGGATGTATTTCCCCCTGGATGCAAGCGGCCTGCTCCGGCACCCCTCGCAGCTCTACGAGGCCTTCTTCGAGGGTGTCTTTCTCTTTGCCGTTCTCTGGAGTCTCAAAGGGAAGAGGTACTTTGAGGGATTCCTCACGGCCCTCTACATTGCCGGCTACGGTCTCGTTCGATTTTTCATCGAGTTTTACCGCGAACCGGATGCGCAGCTCGGGTTCGTCATCGGAAATCTCAGCATGGGGCAGGTTCTGAGCCTCCTCATGGTGATCGCCGGCGTGGCCGTCGGGGTGATCCGGAGCACACCGGCAAGGAAGATTTAGCCGCATTTCCATGTTCCTGACAGGGGGAACGTCGTCGATGGGAAAGAAATACCTGCACGTCATGACCACGGCATCGAGGGAGGAGGACGCGGAGCGGATCGCGAGGGCCCTTCTGGATGAGAGGCTCGCGGCCTGTGTACAGATCTCGGGGCCCGTGACGAGCCTGTACTGGTGGAAGGGATCGCTCGAGACCTCCGGGGAGTGGCTGTGCCTGATCAAGACCCGGGAGGATCTCTTCGGGGCGCTGGAGAAGCTCCTTCGGAAAGTGCACCCGTACGAAACACCGGAGATCGTGGCCTTGCCCGTCATCGCGGGGGGCAGGGATTATCTGAAATGGCTTCGGGGGGAGTTGAAGACCCGCCCCCGGCCGAAGAAGATGAAAAAAGGGAAATGAGGAAAGGGGATCGTTATGGGAAATGTCTACACGCTGCCGAAGCTGCCTTACGGATACAGCGGCCTTGAGCCCTATATCTCCCAGGCGCAACTCCAGATTCACCACGAGAAGCATCACCAGGCCTACGTGACGGGCGCCAACGCCCTGTTCGAACGCCTGGAAAAGGCGCGCAGGGAAGGCGCCGACCTGGATATGAAGGCGACCCTCAAGGAACTGTCCTTCCATGTCGGCGGTCATATCCTGCACACGCTTTTCTGGGGCAACCTCACCCCGGCCGGCAAGGCAAGCCCCAGGCCATCGGGGGTCCTCGCGACGGCCATCGACAAGGAGTTCGGGAACTTTGACCGTTTCAGAAAGGAATTCTCCCAGGCGGCCGTGAGCGTAGAGGGTTCCGGCTGGGCGGCGCTGTCTTTCTGCCTGCTGACGAACCGGCCCCTGGTCATGCAGATCGAAAAGCACAACATGAATGTCTACCCGATGTTCAGGATCCTCCTGGTCCTCGATCTCTGGGAGCACGCCTATTACCTCGATTACAAGAACCTCCGGGCCAACTTCGTGGAGGCCTTCTGGAACATCGTCAACTGGGACGAGGTCGGAAAGCGCTTCGAGGAGATTCTCCACTGAGGATCTCGAAGGACGGCCTGACGCGTCCGATTGACCTGCGCGCCGCCGCCGCATGAGGGGCAATGAGACTTCGACGCAAGACCGCGGGCCGCTCCACCGGAGGCCGCAGCCTGCCGGCCGTCTGGTTCCAGGCGGTCCGCTTTCATTTCGTCCCTCCCAGTTTCATTCCCGCCGTCCTGTGCAGCGTCATCGCGTGGTTGAGGTTCAAGACCTTTGATTTTCCGGCTTTCCTGTGGGTTCTCGTGGGCGTCACGGTCCACCATTTCGGTCTGAACATGCTCGACGATGTCTTCGACTTCCTCCACTGCGTGGACCGGTCGGGGGCGGGGGAGAAGAACCCCTACACGGGTGGAAGCGGCGTGCTCACCGAAGGGCTCCTGACGGTTCGCGAGATGCTCGTGGCGTCGACCGTCTGCTTTCTGATCACGGCCGCGATCGGTTTCTATCTCGCCTGCGGGAAGGGCTGGCCGATCCTGGTCTTCGGGTTCATCGGCATGTTTTCCTCCATCTTCTACACCGCACCGCCGATCCGTTTCGGTTACCGGGGCCTCGGGGAGCTGATGATGATCGTCAACTTCGGCCCCATCATCGGTCTCGGCTCCTACTATGTCCAGTCCGGCCGGCTGGACCTGGAGCCGTTCATGTTGTCTCTGGTGCTGGGATTCCTCATGTGGTCCATGCTCATCATCAACGAGATTCCCGATTACGAGGAAGACCGGCGGGGCGGAAAGTTGAATCTCGTTGCCCGCTTCGGACGCAGGACGGGCGTGGTTCTCTACGCTGCGGGACTCTTTGCGGCCTACGGGATTCTTCTCACGGCCGTGCTCACGAAGGTCGCCCCGCCGCTCGCTCTCCTGGGCTTTCTCAGCCTTCCCTTGGCCTTTCGATCGGTCCGGGTCCTGGCGGAGAATTACCTGGACAGGCTGAAGATGACACCTGCGAACCTGATGATGATCAAGGTGTATGTGCTGACGGGATTTTTCCTGGTGACGGGGTACATCCTGGACGTCATGTTTTGAAGACCCCACGGAGGATCAAAAGGCGGTCATATCGTCATGACGAATAAAACCGTTGCCATCATCGGTTCCGTGACCATCGATGAGGTGGTTCAGGGGAGGAGGCGGTCGTGTCTGCTGGGCGGTGTCGTCACCTACGCCGGGCTCACCTTCCGGCGTTACGGTATCGACACCGTTGTGGTGACCAACGTGGCCGAAAGCGACAGGGCCGTCCTCGGGGCCCTGTCACGGGAGGACATCCGACTCTTCACGGGTCCTTCGCCACGAACCACCCGTTTCGTGAACCGGGTCGAGGGGGATGCAAGAACCCAGGAATTGCCCCAGGTGGCCGAGCCGATTCGAAGGAGACAGATAGAGGGTGTCCTCAAAGATCTGCACCACGTGCATGTCGGGGCCCTGCATCCGGAAGACATCGATCCGAAGGTTTTCGATTGCATCGGTTCGACCGGCCTCTTTGCAACGGCGGACATCCAGGGATACGTCCGGTTCAGCGACCGGGGCCGGGTCGTTCGGCGCGTTTCGGAGCTTGCCGGGACCGTTCTCCAACTGGTGAGCGTCCTGAAAGCCGACGAGGGGGAACTCGAGGCCCTGATGAATTTTTTCGGCGTCGACGACCTCGGGTTGATCCGGCAGTTCGAGATCGAGGAGCTTCTCGTGACGGCCGGATCCCGTGGCGGTTACCTCTTGACGAAGGCAGACGGGTTCATCCCCTACCGGGCCCGCGTCGTCAAGGAGCCCCGGAGCACCGTTGGTGCCGGCGACGTGTTTTTTGCGGCCTATCTGGCGGAACGGTATTATCGCCGGAAGGACATCCGGGCGTCGCTGGACAGCGCGGCGGAAATCGCGGCCCGCCAGGTGGAGGGTGCCTACATCCCCCCCGGTGCGCTCGTTCTCCCCGAGGGGGCCTGACAAACCATTCCGGTGGAAGGAGGTCGATGGAAGGATGAAAGTCAGTCGGGTATCGGAGATGAGGGCTCTCGATCGGGAGGCCGTCGAGAAACACGGCATCGCCGAGGACATCCTGATGGAAAACGCGGGTCTTGCCGCGTACCGGGTCCTTTCGGAGAGCGTGCCGGTGCGGGGAGCGCGGTTCGCCGTGATCTGCGGCGCCGGCAATAACGGTGGGGACGGCTTTGTCGTCGCCCGGAAGATTCTATCCGAAGGTGGAATCGCCCGGGTTTTCGTGCTCGGCAGGAGGGACCAGTTCACGGGGGCCGCCGGGAGAAATCTCGACATCCTGCAGAAGATGCCGGTGGAGGTCAGAGAGGTCCGCTCGGCCTCTTCGATCCGGATGGAGGTCCTTCACTGCGACGCCGTTGTGGATGCCCTCTTCGGTACGGGGCTCACGAGGGCCGTCGAAGGTCTGCACCGGGAGGTGATTGATCTCATCAACGAATGCCGGGGGCCCGTGATCAGCCTCGACATCCCCTCGGGGGTGAACGGTGATACCGGTGAGATCATGGGGGCGGCGGTGAACGCCGACCTTACGGTGACCTTCGGCCTGCCGAAGGTCGGCAATCTCCTCTATCCGGGCTACGCCCGGTGCGGGGCCCTCTTCGTTTCCCATATCTCCTTTCCGCCGGCCCTGTCCCAATCACCGCGGATCAAGATCGAAACCAATGAGCCCGTGAGACTCCCCCCCCGTTGTCCCTGGGGTCACAAGGGGGATTTCGGCGAGGCCCTCTTCATCGCCGGGGCGGCCGGTTACCTGGGCGCCCCCTATTTCGCCGCCCAGTCCTTTCTCAAGGCCGGCGGCGGTTATTCAAGGCTTGCCGCTCCGGCATCCATCCTTCCGCGGCTGGGTGGGAGCGGCAGCGAGATCGTCTTTCATCCCCGAAAGGAGACAAAGGCGGGCAGTCTCTCGCTGAACAACAGGCAAGATCTCCTCCGCCTGGCCGAGAAGATGGACATCGTCGTCCTCGGGCCGGGGCTTTCACTCGAGGGGGAGACGCAGAGGCTCGTCCGCGAACTTGTCCGGGGGATTCGGAAGCCCCTTCTCATCGACGGGGACGGGTTGACGGCCGTCGCCGGTGACCTGAAGGTTCTCAGGGGGAGAAAGGCCCAGACCATCCTGACCCCCCACCCGGGAGAGATGGCCCGGATCACGGGCCTGAGTGTCGCAGCGGTGGAGGGTGGAAAACTGGAGGTTCTCCAAGAGACGTCGAGAAGTCTCAACGCCGTCGTGGTGCTCAAGGGGGCCCATTCCCTCATCGGCTTCCCCGACGGGCGCGTGTTCATCAATCTTACGGGCAATTCCGGTATGGCCACGGCCGGATCCGGCGACGTCCTGACGGGAACGATCGCGGCGATGTTCGGCCTCGGTCTCCCGCTCGAAGAGGCCGTACGGATGGGTGTGTTCGTCCACGGCCTGTCCGGGGATCTCGCGGCCGGGGAGAAGGGTGAGGACGGGATCACCGCCCGGGATATCCTCGAGTATATCCCCCTCGCGATGAAAACCCTCCGGGAGGGGGCTGAGAATCCGGTCTGGGAAAAGATCAGGATGGTTTGATGCGGGGGAGGCGGGCGCGACCCGCGGGGACGTCAGATCTTCCGCTCGAGGATGAAATCGGCGATGGCGAGCATCGACCGCTTGGCTTCGGAATCCGGAAAGGGCCCCATCAGGACCCGGCCCTCGTCGATCAGCTCCTTTGCCCGGTTCAGGGCGTAATCGATGCCGCCGTACTTGCGGATGAGTTCAAGGATCTCCTGAACATCCCCGTCCCGGGTGCCCTGCCGCCCGAGGATCTCTTTCACGCGGTTTCTTTCACTCTCCGCGCACCGGCCCAGCGCGTGAATGAGCGGCAGCGTGACCTTTCCTTCCTTCAGGTCCATACCGACGGCTTTGCCGAACTCCTTCTCCGAGGCCACGTAGTCCAGGGTGTCATCGGTGAGCTGAAAGGCCTTGCCGATCCGCATCCCATAGGCCGCCAGCGCATCCTCCTGCGCGGGCGGCGCCCCGGCCAGGATGGCCCCGACGGCACAGGCCGCCGAGATGAGAACGGCCGTCTTCTTCTCGATGAGCGTGAAATACTCCTCTTCGGTGATGTGGATGTCCCCTGACTTCATGAGCTGGAAGACCTCTCCTTCGGCCATGATGTTGGTGGTGCGGGACATGAGCTTGATGATCCGGATGTCGCCGTCGTCGGACATCAGGGAAAAACATTTGGAGTAGAGAAAATCCCCCACGAGGACGCTGGCCGAATTGCCCCATACATTGTTCGCCGAAGGCTTGCCGCGCCTCGTCTCGGCGTTGTCGATCACGTCGTCGTGGAGCAGGGTGGCCGTGTGGATGAATTCGATGACGGCCGAGAGGGGGAAACGCCGTTCGCCCCGGTAGCCGCAGAGGTCCGCGGCGGTGAGAAGCATGAGAGGCCTGAAACGCTTCCCGCCGCTCGTAATGAGGTGCTTGATGATGACGGGGATGAGACGGACCTCGGACCCGAGGTACCGTTCCAGGTGCTCCTCCACAAGCTTCAAATCCCTGTCGTAGCGCCTCAGGACATCCTTCATGTCCATGACGGATTCCTCTCGAGTCCGGTGTTTCCGGATCCCGCACCGGTTACAAACGGCACGATTTCCGTCTTATATGGGATGGGGTTTGAAATGTCAAACCCTTCGTTTCATTGCGTCCGGGTCGCGCTGAGTCGCCGGTTGCGCCCGGATCCCTATGACGGGGATGCACCGTTTCGGTAAGGCCTGGCGTTCAGTTTCATGAGGACGCCGGATCGTCGGGCCTCGCGGATCCAGCCGATACTCCCGACGAGGGTGTAGATCCATCCCGGGACGAGGGGCCGCGACATGAGCTCGAGGGCCTCCGGGGGGATCGCCTTCCCCTCTGCCAGGGCGGCGGCTGCAAGATCCAGGGCCCTTCGAATGTTCCTTCCCATCGCCCCGAGTTTCTCGAGGGGTTTCCCGTTGATGGCCCCGCCGCCGCCCACCGAAAGGCCCCCGAGCCAGTTGAAATGGGCCTCCGAGGCGAAGGTGCAACAGATTTCAAGGGCCGTCTCGTTGTGGCGGGCTTCCGGGAAGCCGCAGTTCACCAGCGCGACCATTCCCGCACGGGTGCCTCCTGTCCGTGACCTTCGATGGGCGATCCGCTCCATGGCCCGGATCACCGGTGCCGGAAGACTGTCCACGTAGAGGGGGAAGGCGAGGATGAGGATATCCGTGCGGTCCACGGCCTCGAGGAGCGACTCGAGGCCACTCTCCGACCTGAGGGCGGAACGGATGCGGATCTTCCGGGTCAGGAGGCCCCTTTCCTGAAGCCGTCGGGCAAGATAGCTTCCGAGGGCCCCGGAGGTGCTCCGAGCGGCCTTCGGACTGCCGATGAGCAAAAGGACACGGTAGGGGATCATGGGGCCACCTCCCGCATCGCCTCACGGATCTTCTCCCGGAGGCGGTCGGGGTTGTCCCCTTCCGTGACAATCAGGGCGGCGTTTTTCGGGTTGTGCAGGTTGATGACGTTCCGCTGCAGGAGTTTGCGGAAGACCCGGGCCTTTTCTTCGTCGTCGCTTCCCGTCATCCCGATGCCGATCAGTGCGGGATGGCGGTCGTAGCGGCGCCGGTGATGGGTCTCGCCTCGTATTTTCTGGAAGAAGGGAGAGATGAGAGGAATGAGCCGGTCGAGGGCCTTCTTGAGCTCCGACGAGTATCCGCCGAAGGTGACGGGGGTGAGGAAAACGACAAGGTCGCTCCCGATGAACCGCCGGGCGACCTCGCGTCCCCCGTCGTCGATGAGGCAGGTCCCGGGGGTCTTCGTCCAGCACCCGAAGCATCCCGCGCAGTCTGCGACGTCCGTCTCACGGAGATGGATGTCCTCGCAAGACCATCCACGATTTTCCAGCTCCGTGCGGAGCACAGCGGTTACCGGTTGCCAGCGCCTGTCTCCTTCGTGGAACCCGTTCAGAATGAGGGCTTTCATGCCGTCTCCGGCCCCGGGCGGCAGCCGTCCCTAAGCATTCTTGGCGTAAGTATTCCGGATGGCCGATAACCGGGAGTAGTGCTTCCATTCCTCCTGGATGATCCTGTCCACCAGCGCGTGTTGCCTGTCGGCGACGAATTTCTTGACCTCGTGATAGTAGAGGATCGAATCGAGTTCGCGCTGCATGGCGAAGGTCAGTGCCGAAAGGGTGTCTTTGATATCCGCCGCCGGTTTGTCCAGTTCCCTGGCAAAGATGATCTTGTTGTCGATGTATTCCTTCAGGTAGTCGAAATATTCCCCGGGGTAAGTCTCCTTGGGGTTGATTTCATCGGCCTTGGCCAAAAAGCCCTTGAAGATTTCTTGATGTTTCAACTCCTCGCCTGCGAGGTCATTGAAGATGTATTTCGCCTCTTCGTCCTTCGTTGCCTGAGCCGCCTGCCGGTAGAATTTCTCGCCGTTCTCCTCGATCCGGATGGCGAACTGGAAGATCTCCGCTGGTTTGAAGATGTTCATTGCAATCCCCTTTCTGGGCTGTGAAAATTTTTCGGCGATTATAAACGATCTGCGTTGACGTTGGCCACATTTTTTTCGCGCCCTTGCCGCGAGGATAGGACGCACGGCCATCGGGAGGGAGGATCTTTTACGGGGTTCGTTGAGGGGGAGGTGGGGAGGCCTTTCGGCCTCCCCGGGGATTCTGTTCGTTTAGGTTGAAAGGAGGAGAAAATATTTGAAGCGGTAAGGTTGAGGTCTTATCCGCTCGTGTTTTCTTAGCAGCCGGGCACCACCTTTGCACGTTCTGGCCGATGAGATTGCAGAAGATGTGCCACGGGGAATATCCTGATTCTAACTATACAATATCTTGGGTTTTTTTCTTCACATTCGGGTGTCGGGCGTTTCCGGGGCATCATGCTTCCATGGCAATGAATGTCGAAAGCGAAGGGGGGTGAATTGAAAAGTCAAGCCAAAATAATAACTTGGAACTTTCCGTGATTTGTATTATGAAACGACAATAATGTCGAACCTCAGGGTTTCTCGATCAGGAAAAAGAAGGATTGTCGTTTTCATCTCGAGAGCAGCACCGGCAGGGTTGTCTGTCGGGTCAGAATCTCTTTGTGACGAAATGGGCGGAGCGATTCCGATGCAAATGGGCCGGATGGATTTCCGGGATTGCCCCATTTTCTTATAAATGGTATGAACCCGACATTGCGGAGAATTTGAATGAAACGCGTGAGCCTCATACAGGCATTCTGCCTGCTTCTATTGACTCTGGCGGCGGGGCCCGTCGGTGCCCAGACCCAGGGACAGGATTCGCAGGCCATGTCGGGACGCGTCGAGGTATCGCTCAAGGCGTTGAAGCTGACGGATGACCAGATGAAGGCCGCAAGGCAGATCAAGGCGAATTACACCAAGCGGCTTCTCAAACTGAGAGGCGACATTATCGCCAAGCGGATCGAGTTCCGCGATCTCCTCCGCGACCCCTCCGCAAGCGAAGAGATGATCCGTGCCAAGGGAAAAGAGATCGAGGCCATGGATGTCCAGCTCGTCCGGGAGATGATCGAATTCGAAATCGAGATGAGAAAGATATTGACACCCGAGCAGGTCCAGCTCTGGTGCAACTACATGGATCCTTCTTCGGTGAGAAAGGTTAGAAAATAGTCCCTGATCGAGGGAGCCCTGGATTTTGAAAAACCCCCTGCCCAGATACACCCGCCCTTTTCTCCAGCCCCTGGCGATGATCCTCATCTGTGCGGTTTTCGTTCTGCTCATCCTGATCACGGGCCTCATGGACATGAGGAGGGCGGACAGATCCCTGACGGATTTCATGGAAACCCGGGGGCTGGACATCGCGGAGAAGATCGAGAAAGAAACGCAGATCAACTACACCACCATCATCCAGATGCTCCGGGGCGAGCATGTCGGGGATGCCATCATTCCCATCACCGAGGACACCTTCCATGCCCAGGAATCCCTGATCAACGCGCTCGTGGCCCATCTCCGCCGGATTGACCAGCAGTGGAGCGCGGCCGGGGATGGTCCCGGGGAGGAGGCGCCGGATGACACCCCGGAGAAACCCTGGCTTGTTGCCATCCTGAGCGACAGCGGAAAGGTCGTCCATGCCACACGGCCCCTGGACCCGGGCCTGCTCGCCCGTGCGCGGCCCGTCATCCGGGGGAGCCAGGACATCATGATCGATCTCTTCGGCAGGCCTTCGGAACGACAGGATCGGCCGAGGCTGATCGTGCTCCGTCGGGCCGGCGGAAACGGTACCATCATCGGGGCTTTCGACGACGCGGGGCTCCGGCGATGGGGTTTGAGGGTAGCTGTCCAGAGGGCCATCGATGAGACCGTGACCCTCCAGGGCGTCGTGTTTGTGGCGATCAGCGACGAAGGCGGCCGGATCCTCGGCAGCCTCGGGGAGGTCCCCGGCTCGAAGCCGGAAACGGATGAACTACAGCGGGACCTGCTGGCATCGAAGATCCCCAGCGCAAGCCGGAAGGTCAGGCTCGACGGCCGGAACATCCTCGAGGTGATCTCGCCGGTTTACCTAGAGACGATGCGGATCGGGCTGGCGCGGGTCGGCCTGGAAAGTGACCGGGCGGACCAGATCCTGACGAGAAACCGCAACCTCCTTTTCATCTCCATGGCCCTCGTCATCCTCATCGGCCTGTTCTCGCTCTGGTTCCTGTACATGAACCAGAACCGGCACCTAGCCAGGATCGAGGAGATGCGGAAGCAGCTCGAGCAGTCCGAGCGGCTCTCGGCCCTCGGGCAGCTCGCGGCGGGCGTGGCCCACGAAATCCGGAACCCGCTCAATGCCATCAGCCTGGCCAGCCAGCGTCTGCAGCGGGAGTTTCACCCGGAAACGGGGAAGGAAGAGGACTTTCAGCGGTTGACGGGGGTCATCCGGGATGAGATCCGCCGGCTCAACGAAATCATCGAGGATTTCCTCAGTTTCTCGAGGAGCCGCCGGCTCGAGTTCCGGAGTTATTCCGTGAGGGACCTCCTCTTCAAGATCGTGAGTCTTATCGAGGAGGAGGCGAAGAGCCGCGGGGTTTCGATTCAGCTCCAGTCCCTCGATTCGGTCCATCCCGTCCCCATGGATGTCGACAAGCTCCAGCAGGCCTTTCTCAACATCATCAAGAATGCCATGGAGTCCATCCCCGGCGAGGGGGCGGTTTCCATTTCCGTGGAACCGTCAGGCGGCGACTGGGTATCGATCAAGATCAGGGATACCGGTTCGGGTCTCACGCCCGAAGAAATCGAGCGGATCTTCAACCCCGAGTATACGACGAAAGAGAAGGGACTGGGCCTCGGTCTCCCGATCGCCCACGAGATCGTCCGGGGTCACGGCGGCCGGATCCTGGTGGAGAGCAAGCCCGGTTCGGGGACGACCTTCGATGTCCGGCTGCCCGCCGGGGAGAAGAGAGCCTGAGGGGAATTCATGAGACGGTTGAACATCCTCATCGTGGAAGACGGTCAGTCGCAACGGGAAATGCTGAGGGACTTCCTCGCCAAGCAGGGCCATGTCATCACGGAACGGGATACCGGAGAGGGCGCCATCGAGGCGATCCGGTCCGGACAGCTCGATCTCGTCCTGCTGGACTACAAGATGCCCGGGATGAACGGCCTGCAGGCCCTCCAGGCCATCAAGGAGATCAACCCCGAGATCGACGTCATCATGATGACGGCCTACGGCACGATCGAGACGGCCGTGGACGCGATGAAGGCCGGTGCGGTCGACTACGTCACCAAGCCCATCGAGCTCGAGGAACTGCTGATCCACATCGACCGGATTTCGGAGCGAAGGACGCTGATCCGTGAGAACGAAATGCTCCGGGAGCAGCTGAAAGAGAAAGGCGTCACGGCCGAGAACATCGTCTATCGGAGCCGGGAGATGGAAAACCTGGTGAACCTCGCCGGCCGCGTCGCCGGAAGCCGGACGACGGTCCTGATCCAGGGGGAGAGCGGGACGGGAAAGGAGCTCTTCGCCAGGCTCATTCACCATCTGAGTCCGCGTTCCGACAAGCCCATGATCGTCGTGAACTGCAGCGCCCTGCCGGAGAGCCTCCTGGAGAGTGAGCTCTTCGGCCACGAGAAGGGTTCTTTCACCGGTGCGACCATGCGCCGGATCGGCCGCTTCGAGCAGGCCGACGGCGGCACCCTCTTTCTCGATGAAATCGGCGATCTGTCCCCCCCGGTCCAGGTCAAGCTCCTGCGTTTCCTCCAGGAGAGGGAGTTTCAGCGTGTCGGCGGGAACCAGGTGCTCCACGCCGATGTCCGGATCATCAGCGCCACGAACCGCGACCTGGAGGCGCGGGTCAAGGAGAATCTCTTCCGGGAGGACCTCTACTACCGGCTGAACGTCGTGGTCATGTCCGTCCCGCCGCTGCGGGAGAGAAAAGAGGACATCCCGCCGCTCATCGATCACTTCATGCGTCGCTACAGCCGGGAGAACGGGAAAGAGATCCGGGAGATCAGCCGCGAGGCGAGGGACATGCTCCTCAAGTATGACTACCCGGGGAATGTCCGCGAGCTGGAGAACATCATCGAGCGGGCCGTGGTGATCTCGCGGGGCCCCGTCCTCACCCTGGAAGACCTCCCTTTCAAGGAATTGCCGGAAGGCCTGGCGGAACCTCATCACCCCCCGGGACGCTTGAAAGACGCCGTCGAGGAGCTCGAGCGCCGGATGATCATCGAGGCCCTGGAGGAGTCCGGTCGCCATCAGACGAAGGCGGCCGAGATCCTCGGGCTGAGCGAGCGGATGCTCCGCTACAAGCTCAAGAAATACGGGCTGAAATGACAGTCGAATGCACGTTGAAATGAAGGGCGGGGTGATCGGATTCCGTCCTTTCTTGTTTTCAGATGCCGACGGTCAGAGGCGGGGCACGGAAGGGATTCGTGGTGGAAATCTGACTGCGGACCGAGTATCCGTGGAAAAAGAGGACTCTCTTGATACTGAATCAACGGGTGCGATCCGGGGTCAGGGAAGAAAGAGGTGAGTCTCTTGAGTGAACAACTCGAGGCGAGGCTGAGATCGGTCCGGGAGGCCTTCGATCAGATGAGGGCCTCGAAGGGGAGCCGGAAGGGACTCGAGTTGCATTTTACTGCTTATCTCTCGGGCATGCGGGAGCTGATCGGCCTCGTGACGGACTGGATGGTCCGGAGCGGCCGCGGCAAAGATGTCATGGATGCCTGGAAGAATGCGGTGATGCCCTGGGTGAGGAGGGAGTTCAACCCGGATGCGTACTTCAAAATGTCCTGTTTTGTCCGGATCCGGAACAGGAAACAGAAGCATCCCCCCATCATCCCGGACGACGAGGAGACCCTGATACAATTCTCCAAACGCTACTGGGACAGGTTGTACCTTCTGGATGAGATCTGGCCGGATTTCAAGAGGTGCACGGTGACGGACCCGATCGAAAACCTTTCCTATGATCTCTTCGATCTGTGTAAGACAGTCACCGAGGTGGGCGAGAAGCTGGTGGAGGATAACCGAAGCGCGGGAAGAGGGGATCGCCCCGGGGGATGAGCGTTGCAGGGCCCTTGCCCGGTCATTCAAGGACTGCGGAGCCCCAGGATCTCCCTGGCCTCGGTCGGTGTGGCGATCTCCCTGCCGTATTCCCGGCAGATGCGGATGACGCGATCCACCAGTTCGGCGTTGGTCTTCGCCAGCACGCCCTGCCTCAGGTAGATGTTGTCCTCCATCCCCACGCGGATGTGGCCGCCCATGATGAGGGCCATCATGGCCATGGGCAGGTACCCGCGCCCGATGCCGATGACAGACCAGGTGGCGTTGGACGGGATCTGCTCGTGGAGGTGCAGGAAGGATTTCGGTGTGGCCGGCGCTCCCCAGGGGGTGCCGAGGACGAACTGGAAGTGGAGCGGTTCGTCCAGCTTCCCCTCGTCGCGCATGCGAAGGGCCGTCACCAGCATCCCCGAGTCGAAGACCTCGATCTCGGGTTTCACCCCCGCCTCTTTCATCTTCCGTGCAGCCTCGTCGAGGAAATCCGGCGTGTTGATGAAGACGCTCCCTCCCAGGTTGATCGAGCCGGCGTCGAAGGAGGCGAGCTCCGGCTTCAGCTGGAGCGGCACGAGGCGCTCTTCGACGGGAAGGTTGCGGCCGGGGATGCCGCTGGTCGTGAGACTCAGGATCAGGTCCGTCTTTTCACGGATCCTGTCCACGACCCGTCGGAAGAGGTCGAGGTCCTGGACCCCCAGCCCCGTCCTGGGGTCCCGGACGTGGATGTGAACGATCGACGCCCCCGCCTGCCAGCACTCGATGGCCGACTGGGCGATCTCCTCGGGCGTGATGGGGATGTAGGGCGCCACATCGCGCATCATGCGGCTTCCCGTGATCGCGGCGGTGATGATGACTTTTTGCATGGTTCTCGTCTATTTCGTTGATTTGGTTTGTTTCGTTTATTTCGTTTCCGTTGCTCGATGGACCGAAGGACCAGGGTACGGGGCAACGGGTTTAGGTCGCGGGCAGAAATTCTGCTCCAATGATGAATTTTGAGCGCTGACGGAAAGGATGAAATGAATTTGAACTCAAAATTCAAAACTCGAAACTCAAAATTCTATGAAATTTCTTTAGAAATTTCATCGATTGATTCCTCCAGGATCTCCACCATCCGGTCGATCTGCGCCTCGGTGATGATGAAAGGGGGCGCGAGGAGGATGTGGTCCCCCCGCACGCCGTCGGCCCCGCCTCCCCCGGGGTAGGTGATAAGACCCTTGGCGAAGGCGCGGTTCCCGACGAGGACGTTCACCCTGAGCTTCGGCTCGAAGGGTTCTTTCGTTTTTCTGTCCTTCACGAATTCGATGCCGGCGAAAAGACCCAGGCCCCGGACATCGCCCACGACGGGGTGTTGGAGGAGCCCCTTCAGCTGATCGAGAAGGTAGACGCCCTTCTTCGCCGAGGCGGCGACAAGGTCGTGCTTCTTCAGGTAATCCAGGACGGCGGCGCCGACCGCGCAGGACAGAGGGTTCTGGCTGTAAGTGTGTCCGTGGACGAAGGCGCCGTTCTTTTCCTTGATGACCCGGTGGATCTCCTCTTTCGTGACGACGACATACAGCGGCGTGTAGCCGCTGGCGAGCCCCTTGGCCGCTACGATCATGTCGGGCACCACGTTCCAGTGGTCGATGGCCCAGTTCCGCCCTGTGCGGCCCACGCCGGACATGACCTCGTCGACGATGAGGAGAACGTCGTAGCGGTTGCAGATCTCGCGGATCCGCTGGAAATAACCGTCCTTCGGCACCAGGGCCCCGGCCGTGGCCCCCACGACGGGCTCGGCGATGAAAGCCGACACGGAATCGGGACCCTCGTAGAGGATCGCCTTTTCCAGGTCGTCGGCGCATTCGACGGCGCATTTCTCCGGCGTGAGACCGAAGGGGCAGCGGTAGCAGTAGGCCGGAACGATGTGGGGCGTGTGCTGGATGAGAGGCTGGTAATACCTGCGCCTCCCCGTGTGGCCGCTCAACGCCAGCGCCCCCAATGTGTTCCCGTGGTAACTCGCCCAGCGGGAGATGACCTTGTACTTGAGGGGGCAGCCCCGGTCCACCTGGTACTGGCGGGCCATCTTGACGGCCGTCTCCACGGCCTCGGAACCGCCGGAGAGGAAGTAGACGCGGCTCAAGCCCGGCGGGCTCATGGCGATGATCCTTTCGGCCAGCCCGACGGCCGCCTCGCTCGTGAAGTGGGTGCCGTGGGTGAAAGCGATGCGGCTCGCCTGCTTCACCATGGCCGCCTCGATCTCTTTCACCCCGTGGCCGATATTGACCACGGCGGCACCGCCGGAGCCGTCGATGTACTGCTTGCCGTCGGCGTCGTAGATGTAGACGCCCTCGCCCCGGTCGACGGTGGGATAATACCTGGTCGGGTTTCTGTAGAAGACGTGATCGGCGTTCACCTTTTCTGCCATCTCCACCTTCCTCCCGTGGGATGTGATCCCCCCGGAGATCGGCTGAAAAATAGCAGAAAAGCCCCCTCAGTCAAGAAAAAAAGCCGACGGTTCCCGGAGGATCCGGTGACGTTCGAGAGCGGATGGCCGGCTGTTCAGTCGCGGTAAAAGAGGACCGATGCATAGGTGACTGCACTGTGCGTCACCGCTTCATCGTAAGTCTCGTAGGAAACCAGTCTGCGCCGGCTGCCCTGAAGGAGGTCGGAGAGAAGAACCATCGCGGGTAGTCCGCAGATCTTGAACTGGTCCTGCGTTTCGAGGGCGTTTTCAAAGATCTTCTCCGTTTCGCCCTTCAGGAGGGCGGAGAGGATCTTTTCGTCGTTCGATCGTGTCCGGGGCAGAAGGGCATCCGCCGAGAGGGAATCGCCGAACTTCAGGCCCACGTGGGCGAGATCCACGCCGGCCACGCACAGGACACGGTTTGCCCTGCGCCGGATAATGTCCCGCAGGGCGTCCCGCATGGCCCGGTACCGTTCGTCCTCGAAGAGGCTCCGGCCCCCGAGGATGAACTCATGGAGGCTGCCGCAGAGGATGGGGACGATGGGCGTGGAGTTCTTCAGGTAGTGGTGCAGGAAGAGGGTCTGAAACTCGATGGAATGCTCCATCTTGTGGCCGAAGTCGTCGGAGGAAAGTGTCCCCCCGGGAAGCTTCTCCCGGAGTTCCCGCACGATTTCCCCGTCGGCCGGGAGCTCGCCGTAAGGCGTGAGATAACTCTTTCCGGAAAGGCAGTAGAGGCCGTCCTGGGCGTTGTGATTCACCCCGAGGAGAATGATGAGGTCATAGGACTTGCCTTTCAGCAGACGATACGTGCCGACGTAGGTCCTCTGCGCGACCTGGATGTCGATATGGGGGGCGAGAATCCCGCAGAGGTCTCCCGGGTTTTCCGCATCCGGCGGCGGAAGGGTGCTTTCCACCTCCTCGATGAAACGCGCAAGCCCCCGCGGGTCCGGGTCGTAGCATTTGCCGCCGTGAACGAGGGGGCGCCTCGACTCGCTTCCGAATTCCTCCCGGATCCTTCGCATCTTTTCGCGGAAGAGGTCGCTGTCGAGGAGAAAGACCCGGTCCAGCTGGTGGAGAAAAGACTCGATCTCGGTCTGAAAGATCAGGCGGCCGCCCTGCCGGCTCATCATCTCCATCTGGATGTCCCGGGTGCTGTGACGGCCGTCGAGGAGCTCGAGCAGGGGCAGCAGGCTCATGTCGACCGCCACCATACGGCCGCCGAGCTGGTAGGGGTCCTGGAACAGGATGACCCGGCGCCCCTCGAGGGTGGAGGCGACCATCTGGATGTCGCGTCTCAATCGGGGGTTTGTCATTGATCCTGTGATTCTTCCTTTCTCCGCCCGGCCGATGCCTTGAGGCTTCAGGCCCAGACCCCGGCGATCCGCCGTCCGCAGGAGCCGCACCTTCCGCCCTGGATGCGGTTTTCCGTCACCGTGAAACCGACGCGGTCGATGATCTTCTTCTTGCAGCCGGGACAATAGGTGTGGTTCGACTCGGCATTCGGGATGTTGCCCACATACACATGGTGGATCCCCATCGCAAGAGCGGTTTTCCGGGCGTCCTCCAGGAACGAAACCGGGGTCGGGGGCAGGTGGGTCAGCTTGTACTGGGGGTGAAAGCGCAGGAAGTGGACGGGGGCGTCGGGGCCCAAATGCTCCAGAAACCAGTCGCACATCTTTTTCACCATCTCCATCCGGTCCGTGTAGGTTGGGACGATGAGGACGATCAACTCGAGCCAGACCCCTTCAGCCTTCAGGATCTTCAGGGTTTCCAGGACGGGGGCGAGCCGCCCGGCGTTGAGCTTCTGGTACATCTCCTCGGAGAAACCCTTCACGTCGATGCGAGCCGCCGCGAGGTTCTTGCAGAGTTCCCGCAGGGGCTCTTTGTTGATGAAGCCGTTGGAGACCCACACGCCCCGCACGTTTTGTCTTTTCGCGATCCGGAAGGTGTCGAGGGCGTATTCCAGGGCCGTCGTGGGCTCGTTGTAGGTGAAGGCGATGGTGCGGCAGTTCGTCTCCAGCGCCTTCTCGACGGCGGCCTCCGGGTAGAGGGTGTAAAACTGCACGTCTTCGGGCCTCGCCTGGGAGATCTGCCAGTTCTGGCAGTTGAGGCAATGGAAGCTGCAGCCCGTCGTACCGATGGAGAAGGAACGTGAACCGGGGAGGAAGTGATACAGCGGTTTCTTCTCGATGGGATCGACGTGAACCGAGCAGGGATTACCGTACACCAGGGTGTAGAGCTTTCCGTCCTTGTTGACGTGGGACTGGCATCGGCTGCGGGCGTTCGGGGGAAGAAGGCACAGGTTGGGGCAGGTGAGGCACTGGACACCTCCCCTCGAGGCCCTCTGGAAATAAACCTCCCTCGACCACTCCCAGAGTTTCCCCGGGGCGTCGTTCAGTGTGATGGTCTTTTCGTTCCTGCGCGGGGAAGGAATCCACCCGGCAAGGGCCCGGCAGGGGAGGCCCGAAAGGGCGCAGACCAGCCCGGCCTTGAGGAGGTTCCTCCTCGTCATCCCGAGGGCGTGAATCTGGCCTGCCTGTTCTTTCATCTTTCGCGGATTCTTGGATCCCCGGAGAGGCCTTTTTTTTCGCGCGAGGGGCGGGTTTCGGTTCATCATACCATGAACCATGGGAATGCCAACCATTTTTTATCGCCGGCGGGGCGGACGGGCGGCTCAGGCACCGACCCTCCAGAGCGTGAGCCCCCCGAGGATGAAGACCTTGATGGCCGTCAGGATCAGGCAGGTTGTGTAGATGCCCGCCATGGGGATGAGGAGGAGGCTCGCCGCCGCGGCGCCCAGGCCTGCACCGAGCAGGTCCGCCGCGTAAAGGGAACCGGCCGCCTCGCCGGGAGGGGCGCCGGTGAGTTTCGAGGCGACGGGGAATTCCGCCCCCGTGAGTGCCCCGATGACGGCGGTGAGGAGGGCGAAAGTTGCTTCCGTCAGGAACTCCCGGCCGAAGGCGAGGGCAAGGAGATAAAGCAGAGTGAACAGAAGGATGGCTGCCTCGAGCCACAGGAGGGCGGCTTTGCCGATGGGACCGCCCCGTTCGACGAGACGGTTTGCGGCAAAGCTCCCGGCGGCGAGCCCGAACATGAAGGAGGCGACGATGAGACCGATGCCGGTGTAGACCGTTCCGTGAAGGATCTGATAACTCAACAGGATGACGATCTCCATGGCCGAGGCGAGAAACCCCGTGGTGAAAAGGGTCTTTCGGACCATGCCGATGCGGAGAAAGTAAAACAGGAACAATACGGCCGCCCCGATCAGAAAAGGACCGTAGTTTTTGCCGAACATCGAAAGCCAGAGCTTCATCCGGTAGAAGAAGGCCACGGGCCGGAAATCCTCGTTTTCCGGGACATCGTCGCGGAGGCTTGCCGCCACGAAGGCCACCCGGTCCGGCGTGACGCGCCCCGCGAGGTAATGACGGTTGACATAAGTCGTCGCGATCCTTTTCGCCTCGATGAGCGGGGCCACATCCGCGGTGAGGGAGGCGTCGGAGGCGACGAAGACGTTCCTGTCGCCGGGGATGATGATGACGTTTTTGAAGGACCCCTGCAGGGTCCGCCTGAGCGTCGAGAGGAAAGCCGCCTGGTCTGGGCTGATGTAGTTCTCGGCGCCCGGCACGGCGAAGCTCACGACACCCCCGGGTCGGAGGCGTGATTTCACCGCCGCGAAGAATTCCCGGGAGTAGAAGCGGTTCAGTTGAAGGGTGTCCGGCGGCGGCACGTTCAGGATGACCCCGTCGTATGCATCGGCGGACCCCTCGAGTTGCTTTCTTCCGTCCCCGAGATGAAGGCGGACGGATTCCGGGTGGCGGATTCCGAGATGCCGCCGGCCCAGTTCGATGACGGCCGGGTCCAGCTCGACGCAGTCCAGCCGCTTCACCCGGTACTTGAGAATCTCATCGACCGTGCCGGCCACGGCGCCGGAGACGAGCAACACCGATTCAGGGTCCCGGACCTGGGGCAGGGCATAGTGGACGATCTCCTCGTTCGCGAAGGTGTTGGGGATCGAGAAGAGATGCCCCCCGTTTTCAAAGAAAGAGATCTGATCATGTTCCCGGGTGATGACGATCCTTCCATAGGGGGATTCGCGAAAGTCGACGATCTCCTGTCCCGTGAAGAGTCCCTGCAGGGTGAACTTCTCCACGGGGACGAAAAAGGCCGAAACAGCAAGGACGACGCCCGACAACCCCATGGCGTAGCCCCTGGCAGAACGGGCCCACTCGATCCGGGGGAGAAACAGGAAGGCCGCAAGGCAGAGAAGGGAAGGCACGAGGGTGGAAGTGAGATTTCCGAGGAAATGGACCAGGACAAAGGTGAAGAGAAGGCCGCCCGCGATGCTTCCGAGGCTGTCGAGGAAATAGACGCGCCCGACGGCCTCGCTTCCCGGTTTTTCATCGGCGTAGAGGCTGCAGGCGAGGGTGAGCAGCGCCCCCGACATCAGGCAGTAGGGGAGCAGGACCGCCGATCCCGCGAGGACCAGATCCGCCACACCGGGGAGTTCTCCGCGGATGAAGACCTGGTTTCTCAGGAGCCGGATTGCGGCCACGAGCAGCGGGGGGAGAAGAGCCACGGAGAAGAGGCAGACCTGGAAAGACGTCCTGCGTCGAGTTTCCTTCCGGATGAACTTTGCAAGCCAGGCCCCGGCGCCGGAATAGAGAAGCCAGAACGAAAAGAGAAGACCGAGGACGATTTCGTTCCCTTCGAGGATGTTGATGAACTCCCGGATGACGGTGATCTGGGTGATGACGGCGGAGAGTCCCAGGGCCGTGACGGCCAGCGGAACCGGGTATCGTCCCCCAACGGCGGGCATCGGAGAACCTCTCTCGGGGAAACGGAACTTTCCTGTTGCAATCCCCGGGGTGACTTCGACATAAAGATAAAGAAAATCCCTTCAAATCTCAAAGGCAAAAAGGAACCTCGCCCATGAAAATCACCGGGCGTCTGCCGGGATGGCTCAAGGTGACCTACACCCTCTGGGTGATCCTCTGGGTCCCCGTCTACTGGAAGTTCTACGGGCCGGAGAATTTTCTCTGGTTCTCCGACATCTCCAACTTCATCCTCCTGGCCGCCCTCTGGGCCGAAAGCCCGCTCCTTTTCTCAAGCCAGGCCCTGTCGGTGCTTCTCATCAACACGGGGTGGACCCTGGAACTTGCCGGGCGCCTCTTCCTGGGCCTCCATTACCCCGGCGGGACGGCCTACATGCTCGATGCCTCCTTCCCCCTGTGGCTTCGACTCTTCTCCCTCTTTCATATTTTCGTGCCGATCATCATCCTCTGGGCGCTCTTCAGGCTCGGCTACGACCGGCGGGGGCTTGCCCTGCAGATCCTCATCGCCTGGATCGTTCTGCCCCTGAGCTTTTACTTCACCGATCCCGCGAAGAACATCAACTGGGTGTGGGGGCCCTTCGGGATGAGACAGGAGATTCTGAGCCCCGCGGGTTACGTTCTTTTCTGCATGTTGATGTACCCGGTGCTCATTTATCTGCCCACGCACCTCGTCCTGCAGAAGTGGCTTGGGAGAAAAAGGGGACAGGCTACTTTTTTTAGTCAATAAAATATACGACAAAAATGCCGTCTGCTCCGGTGGTGGAAAAAGTAGCCTGTCCCCTTTTCCGCGTCTATTGCTGTGTTTGCGGTGCGATCTTGATCTCCACCCTTCGGTTTCTCTGACGCCCGGCCTCGGTTTCATTGGTGGCCACGGGCATGGTCTCTCCATATCCGACGGCATCGATCCGGCTGTCGGCTACGCCGCGCTGAACCAGCAGGGCTCTGACGGCATTGGCTCGCCGGATCGACAGATCCATGTTGTACTCGTGGCTCCCGACGCTGTCGGTATGGCCCTCGACCCTGACGACGGTGTTCGGGTATTGATTCAGAACATTTGCAACGCGGTTGATTTCAGATTGAAGCCCCGGTCTCACGACGGTGGAGTTCGTGTCGAAGGTCACATCGCCCTTGAAGGTCAGAGCCAGGAGATTGCCCTCCCGCGAGACGGCTGCGGCCTCCGACTTGGCCAGGGCCTGACGCATGTCTCTTTCCTGGTCGTCCATCATCTTGCCGATTCCGGCCCCGCCGAGCCCCCCGACGGCTGCACCGATCGCGGCGCCGATCAGGGTGCCTTTTGCGTCGCGACCGATCACCTGGCCGACGATGGCGCCGGCCGCCGCGCCGCCCGCAGCCCCGTACACGGCGCCCTTCTGGGTTTTTGTCTGGGTTTCAGGTGCCGCGCACCCAGCCATGAGTAAAACACAGAGAAAAATGGAAATGCTTGCCTTGGTCATGGATTCTTCTCCTCTAGAAGGTGGTGCTGTGATTCCCCCGTGACTCGACGAACCACTGCATATCACATCATTTGCCGGTATTCAATAAGGGGCGATCCATTCCAGCCCGCATGGGACCGTCATGGGTGGCGTCAATCTTTTTCCCATCCATGATTCACGGCCCCGCATTTCCTCCTGTCCTCCGAGAAGTCGGTCAGCCTCATCGGGTTGAAGGGATCACAGGGATGTCTTCGCAATGCAGGCAGATGTGCCATTCGATGTACAATTCTCTTTCCCCTCCGCTTATTTCCTGAACCGCAGGGGCCGGAACCAGAAGGAAAGAAGGATCAGCGCGAAGTAGGCCATCGTGGCGTACATGATTTTCTCCAACGTCACGTCCTCGACGTAGATGAGTTTCTCCACCCACTCGGCGATGAAGGCGCCTGGGTAGACTTTTGCTTCCCTTCCCCCCGACTTCAGCCAGGCCTCAAGGTGGGTGAGGGGGCAGATCGTCCGTGTCACCTGCATGGCGATCATCAGGACCACGGCCGCCACATGGATGAGCCGCCACTTCGCGGAATTGAAATAAAGGGCGACGGGGAAGCCCAGGATGACGAAGCCGATCCAGAGAAAGTGGATCAGGATGACCACATCGGCTGCAACCTTGTAGAGCATACCTATCCGCCACCCTCCGAAATTGATAGACCTTCGAAAAAAATACCTTTATAGTTCGAACATATCACATCCGGACCGCCCCGGGAACCCGCCATGTTTGGGTCGATCACCGGCCATGCGTGTGAACCCTCGGGGGAAGGAGTGAAATGAGGCGAGGTTTTTGTCTGTCGTTCATTTTCGTTGTGCTTCCAGCCCTCCTGTTCTCCGGCTCCGCCGAACCCTCTTCCGAGGACCGCTTCACGGTACAGAGAAACGCCATGGTGCAGGAGCAGATCGCCGACCGGGGGATTACGGACCCGGAGGTGCTCAGGGCCATGCGGATGGTCCCCAGGCACCTCTTCGTGCCCGACGGGCTTCGATCGAGGGCCTACGACGATACCCCTCTGCCCATCGGTCACGGCCAGACCATCTCCCAGCCTTACATCGTGGCCTACATGACGGAGGTTCTCAAGGTCGGAAAGGGGGATTCGGTCCTCGAGATCGGCACCGGCTCGGGCTACCAGGCGGCCGTCCTGTCACCGCTCGTCAAGAAGGTCTACACGATGGAGATCATCCCGGAACTTGCCGCTTCTTCGAAGGAGAGGTTGAAAAAGCTGGGTTATTCCAACGTCGAGGTGAAGGAGGGGGACGGCTACCACGGCTGGCCCGAGAAGGCCCCCTTCGACGCGATCATCGTCACGGCCGCCGCCGGCCACATTCCTCCGCCCCTCATCCGGCAGCTGAAAAACGGGGGCCGCATGGTCATCCCCGTGGGCGGGTTCTTCATGGTTCAGAACCTGGTCCTGGTGTCGAAGGACCGCAAAGGCGAGATCACCACGCGGAATCTGCTCCCGGTCCGGTTCGTCCCCCTGACGGGAGGGCATTAGCGGCTGAAGGGCGCAGCGGCGGGTGACGGGTGGTCAGTGGCGAGAACGACCAGACGGACCGGACAGACAAGATAGGCCAGATCAACAAAAGCCGGATCGGTGAAGGTTCCTGCCTTGAACGTCGGGAGAATTAAGGCCGCCGTTTTCCTCGTATCCGCCGTGGTCATCGGTTATCAGATTCTCCTCGTGAAGCTCTTTTCCATTCAGTACTGGCATCACTTTGCCTATCTCATCATCAGTGTCGCCCTGCTCGGGTTCGGCGCCAGCGGCACGTTCATCTGCCTCTTCAGGGCGAAACTGCAATCGAGACTCCCCGCCGTCCTCTTCGCCCTGCCGCTTCTCATGCTCGCGGCCCTTTGGTTCAATCTCTATTTCGCGAGGACCGTTGATTTCAACCCCCTTCTCATCGTGTGGCAGCGGCGGGAAATCTTCAGCCTGCTCCTTCTGTGCCTTGCCCTCTTCATCCCCTTTTTCCTCGCCGCCCTTTTCATCGGCCTTGCCTTCACCTTTTTCCCCGGTTCCTCTTTCGGGATCTATTTCTGGAACCTGCTGGGTTCCGGTCTCGGCGGCCTCCTCATCCTCCTGGCCCTCGCAGGGCTCGGACCCCACGAGATCATCCTGGCCGTTTCTTTCCTCCTCGGCGCCGGCGCTTTTGTCGTGACAGCGGACCGGAAGCGGCTCCTCGTTTTCCCCCTGATCGGGGTTTTCATCGTCCTTTATGTGGTCGTGCTCGTGCATCTGCCGCTTCCCATGAGCAGCTACAAGGACCTCTCGCAGGCCAGACTGCTTCGCGGGGCGGAAGACAAAGCTGAGACCTTCGGTCCCCTGGGGCTCGTGACGGTCGTCTCCAGCCCGGCTTATCATTACCTCCCCGATTTAAGCCTCAACTGTCCCCACCCCGTCCCCGCGCAGATGGGCCTCTTCTGGGACGGCAACACCGTCGGTGCGATCAACCGCCTCTCCGGCAATCCGGGGGAGCTCGCGTTCATGGGGTGCCGCACGGCCTCCCTCGCCTACGCACTCCTGACGGAGCCCCGGGTGTACGTGCTCGGGGCGGGTTCGGGGACGGAAATCCTGAATGCCCTTCACCACGGGGCGGGGACGCTGACGTCCACCGAAATGAACGGCGACATCGCCCGAATCATGAGGGGGCCCCTCGCGGTCGAAAGCGGCGGGGTGTACGGAAACGGAAAGTTGAGCCTCCACGTGGAGGAGGGAAGGGGTTTTCTCCAGCGGACGAAGGACCGCTACGATCTCATCCAGATCGCCCTCCTCGAGTCCATGGGCACGGCGTCCGCCGGTGTCTACTCTCTGAACGAGAACTATCTTTTCACGAAGGAGGCCATCGAGTTGTATCTCGACCGGCTGGCGCCGGGGGGGATCCTCAGCCTTTCGCGATGGGTCGAAAACCCGCCCCGGGGGAGCCTCAAGCTCCTTGCAACGGCGGTCGAGGTCCTGAACGCCCGGGAGGGGAAAAACGCCGCGGCATCCCTCGTGGTGATCCGGAGCTGGCAGACGGTGACGATGCTCGTCAAAAAGGGGATTTTCCAGAAGGCCGAAATCGACGCCGTGAAGGTATTCTGCAGGGAGCGGCTTTTCGATCTCTCTTACTATCCCGGTATCCGTGAGGACGAGACGAACCGTTTCAACCGGCTGGAAACCGATGATTATTATCGGTTCGCCCGATCATCCTTTTCCGGGCAGGGGGAGCAGTTCCTCAGGGACTATCCCTTCGATGTGCGCCCCGCGACGGACGACCGGCCCTTCTTTTCCCACACCTTCCGTCCGGACATGCTCAGATACTATCTGGGTGAAACGGGTCGCCTCTATGTGCCCTATCTGGACTGGGGATACATCCTGGTATGGGTTTGCCTCGTTTTCCTGCTGCTCGTCGGTTCCGTGATGATCGTCCTGCCCCTGCTTCTGCCGGGGAAATCGCCCGGGTCCGGCTGGTTCACCTGCTTCGTCTACTTCGGTTTTCTGGGGCTTGCCTACATGTCCATCGAAATGTCCTTCCTTCAGCAGTTCATCCGCTACCTCTTCGACCCCGTCTTTTCGGCCCTCGTCGTGATCGGTTCCTTCCTCGTCTATTCGGGGATCGGGAGCGCCTTCGCCGGTCGATGGCCGGCGGTGAGGCCGCGGTATGTGGGAGCCAGCGTCGCGTGGATCATCCTCTCGGCGACGGCCCTGATGGTCTGCGACCCCGCCCTCGCAGGATTCATCTCCCATTTGCCTCTCTGGGCCCGGTGTTTCCTCTGCAGTCTCCTCATCGCGCCCCTGGCCGTTCCCATGGGGATCCTCTTCCCCTGCGGCCTCCATCTTCTCGGGAAAAGAAACCCGGGCCTTCTGCCCTGGGCCTGGGGCGTGAACGGTCTCTTCTCCGTCATCGGGGCCGCGGGGACCGTCCTGGTCGCCATTTCCTTCGGCTTCCGGGCCGTCGTGGCGGCGGCCCTGATCCTCTACGTTCTTGCCGCGGCTGTTTCGAGACGCCTCGATACGCTCTGATCGCCGACCGTTGTGCGCGGGGCTATACAACAAGGGTTTTTTGTGATTTAATGCCCCACGAAAAATCCAGGGAATGGGGAAGATGTCGATGCGGACAATATCCGTGGATGAAAAGATCGGCCTTGTGGCCGAAATGATCGTTGAATCCGAACGAGTGGTCGTCTTTACGGGGGCCGGCGTGAGCACCGAGTCGGGCATACCCGATTTCCGGAGCCCCGGCGGCATCTGGGACCGCTTCGATCCCGATGAGTTCACCATCGAGAGATTTCTCTCCAGCGCCGATACAAGGGCAAAGCAATGGAGGCTCCTTATCGAAAGCGGACTCATCGTCGATGCCCGGCCCAACCCGGCCCACATCGCCATTGCGGACATCGAGAAGATGGGCAAGCTCTCCTGCGTCATCACGCAGAATATCGACAACCTTCACCAGAAAGCGGGCAATTCCCCCGAGAAGGTCTTCGAGCTTCACGGCAATATGAACTGGGTCGTCTGTCTCGGCTGCCACAGCCGCTATTCCCTGCCGGAGATCCGGGCGAAGCTCGATTTCGCGGGTGCCCCCCCTTCCTGCGAGAAGTGCTCCGGCATTTTGAAGCCCGATGTGGTTTTCTTCGGGGAATCCCTGCCGCCCCTTGTCCTGAGCGATGCCGTCCGCCACTCGCGGGAATGCGATCTGCTCATCGCCGTGGGGTCCTCGCTCGTCGTCTACCCGGCGGCGTACATGCCCGTTTACGCGAAGGAGGCCGGTGCGAGGGTCGTGATCGTCAACCTCACGGCAACCTCCTACGACATGATGGCCGATGCGGTCATCAACCGCAAGGCCGGGGAGGTCATGCCGAGGATTATCGAGGCCGTTCGGAAACGGATCTCCTGAATGCCCCGGGCGGAGGATATACCGGGATGGTTCTATGTGCCTGATCTTCGTCGCCTATCAGTACAACCCCCTCTACGAGCTGGTGATCGCGGCCAATCGCGACGAGTTTTACGACCGTCCCTCGGCGGCGGCCGAATTCTGGGAGGATGCCCCCTTTGTCCTCGGGGGGCGGGACCTGATGGCCGGAGGGACTTGGCTCGGGATCACGAAGAAGGGCCGCTTCGCGGCGATCACCAACTACCGGGAACCCGGCAGCCACAAGGAAGGGGCTCCGTCGCGGGGACATCTCGTGTCACAATTCCTGACCGGCGAAGATGAACCCGGTGAGTATGTCCGCAAGGCGGCCTCGGGGGCCGACGCATACAACGGTTTCAGCCTTTTCGTCGGGGACCGATCGTCACTGTGTTATTTTTCAAACCGTGGCGGCGGCCCGCTCAATCTCCCCCCCGGCCTTTACGGTCTGAGCAACCACCTCCTGGACACGCCCTGGCCGAAGGTCACAAGGGGGAAACAGGCCCTCGAAAGGGTCCTGGCCGATACCGGCCCCGTCAGGGAAGATGCCCTCTTTGAGATCCTGGCCGACCATAACCGCCCTCCCGACGACTTGCTGCCCAGGACGGGGGTGAGCCTCGAGTGGGAAAGGATCCTTTCCCCTCCATTCATCATAAGCCCCGTCTACGGGACCCGGTCCTCCACGGTCATCCTGATCGACCGCCACGGGAAGGTGACTTTCGTCGAGAAGGTCTTCAACTCGAGCCCCAATCCCCGGGAGACGCGCCGATTTGATTTTTCACTCGAAGCTCTCTGACTTCTTTCGTTTTCGCAGGGCAAGAATTTGATCTGGCAGCACTTTTGCATAATTTCCTCTGGAATCACCTGATCGACTCAATGGAAGGGAATGCCCATGGAAGAAACAGAGAAAAAAGTCATCAAGGCCGACGGGGAGCTGAAGAGAAAGATCGTCCTCTTCTCACTGGCGGTTGCCTTTGTCGGGTTCATCATTTTCAAGTTGAGCTATGATTACCTTCAGCAGATGAAGGCCCTGGCCTACCAGGACATCGAGACGGCCGTCGACCAGATGCTCCTCTTCATTCGAGTGTGGCTCGCCCTTTCGATCGCGGCCGTCGTGTCCCTCGGCGGATACCTTTTTTGGTTTGCCCTCAGGGTCCTTCGATCGGGGCAGATGCCGCCGCCGGGGACGCGGGTGGTCCGTGATATGAAGGTTGTCGAGGGCGGAAAAGCGCTGACACGGGCAAAAGCCATCATCATGGCTTCGGTCCTCCTCCTCGTCGTCGGTCTCGCCGTGACGTGGCAAACGTACAGCGCCTTCTCCACCCGCATCGAGATACTCAAGGAAGGCGCAGCGGAGTATGGGGAGGGGCTGGCTGTCCCCCTGCCGCCGGGACCTCCTCTTTCCCGGAACACGAAGTAGCTTTCTCCCCGACACCCATGAGAGGGCTCATCCAGATCGCCGGTGTTCTCGATGCGGAGGAGGCCCGGATGCTCGTCAGGGCCGGCGTTCACCGCCTCGGCTTTCCCCTTCGGATCTTCCCGCACCGGGAGGACCTGTCGGAGGAGGATGCGGCACGGATCATCCGGCGACTCCCGCGGCGGGTGGAAGCGCTTCTGATCACCTACGAGAGCCTCGGGCGGGAGATTGCAGACCTCGCCGCGACGCTCGGCGTGCACGGCGTTCAGATCCACGGCGACATCCCCCTCGAAGAAATATCGCGTCTCCGTCGACTCGCCCCGCGTCTTTCCATCATCAAGAGCCTCATCGTCAGGGGCGACAACCTCGCGCAGCTGGAGGGGACCCTCCTGCGTTTTTCACCCCACGTGGATGCCTTCATCACCGATACCTATGACCCGGAGACCGGGGCCTCCGGGGCCACGGGGAAGACCCACGACTGGGGGATCAGCAGGAGAATCGTGGAACGATCTTCCCGGCCCGTCATCCTCGCCGGGGGGTTGCGCCCGTCAAACGTGAAGCAAGCCATCCTCCGCGTGCATCCGGCCGGTGTCGACGCCCACACCGGCGTCGAGGGCCCCGACGGGAGGAAGGACGCGGGGAAGGTGGCGGCCTTTGTGAAGAAGGCAAAAGAAGCCTTTGCAATGCTGCCCTGAAGTCTGATACAAAAATCCAGCCGAGCAAACCATTCCCGTTCAGGAACCCGCCGGGTGCGATCATCGGCGGGGGGAGTCCTTTGTGTCCGGTCGAAGCTACACAGAGTATCCGCGCGTGGGTGTGGGTGCCATCGTCATCCGGGATGGAAAGGTCCTCCTCGTCAAGCGGGGGGTGCCGCCCTCCAAGGGCCTATGGGCCATCCCGGGGGGCATGATCGAGCTGGGCGAGACCATCCAGCAGGCGGCGGAGCGGGAGATCCTCGAGGAGACGGGAATCCGGATCCAGGCAAGGGAGCCGGTCTACACGTTCGACTTGATCGATCGCGATGAAGAAGGCCGCATCCGTTACCATTTCGTCGTGGTGGACGTCTTCGCCTTCTATTTGAGCGGCGAGCCCCAGGCCAGGGATGATGTCGTCGATGCGCGTTGGGTCGCCCCGGAGGAACTGGAGGACCTGCCTGCTTCACCCAACACGATGAGGCTTCTCCGCGTCATCCGGTTCTGCCCGTAGCATCGTGACGCCCTTTCGCACGTTCCGGTTGACGGAAGAACCGGAAGCGTTTAAAAGACGGGTGAAGCCGGGAGGAAAGATCAGCACTTCACAAGGAGGAATCCAATGAAAGTGGTCTATCACAAGGATTTTTTACAGTCCTACACCTTTGACCCCGCGGCGGCGGAGGGGCGCATCGAGGCCATTCTGGATGTCATCGAAAAAAAGGTGACGTTCGTGGAGGCCGTCCCGGCAAGCCGCGACGATATTGCCGCCCTGCACACCCGGAGCCACATCGAGCACGTGGAGCGGATCGGAATCTACGGGATCGCCGCCCTGGCGGCGGGGGGGGCCATCCAGGCAGCCACCATCGGGCTGAAGGAACCCTGCTTCGGGCTGATCCGTCCGCCCGGGCATCACGCCTCGGCGAACAACGCCTGGGGTTTCTGCTACTTCAACAACATGGCCATCGCCATCGACAAACTCAAACGTGAAGGAAAGATCCGGAAGGCCTTCGTCCTCGACATCGATCTCCACTTCGGTGACGGGACGGTGAATCTCCTGGGCGACAAGAAGTACGTCACCGTCGTCAACCCCTCCTCATCCAACTCGATCGATTTCGTCAAGCAGGTGGAAAAGGCCCTCCCGACGGAAGGCGTGGACATCATCGGCATCTCCGCGGGCTTCGATTACGCCCGGGAGGACTGGGGAGGGGTCTTGAAACAGGAAGACTATACGACCATCGGACGCCTCGTCAAGGAGGCGGCACGCCGCTGCGGCGGCGGGTACTTTGCCATCCTCGAGGGCGGGTACAACCACCGCGTCCTCGGCTATAACTGCATGGCACTCCTGGAGGGCCTGGAGGCCTGATCGCCGGGGATCGCACTCACAAAGCGCCGTTTCTGATGATGCACCTTCTCCGCGCGCGGGAAGGTGCTCTTTTATGACCAGCAGGGACACTCGAGAGCAACCATGGACCCTATCCGCGAATTCGCCGTCGGCATCGCCAGGGAGGCCGGGGATTTCCTCAAGGGGAAGCTCCGGGAGGAGGTCCGCGTCGACTACAAGGGCGAGATCAACATCGTAACCGAAGCGGATCACATGTCCGAGGCGATGATCCTCTCGAGAATCCGTTCCCGTTTTCCCGATCACGACATCCTGACCGAGGAGTCCGCCGGCGTGCAGCAGGGCTCCGCCTGCCGCTGGATCATCGATCCCCTCGACGGCACGACGAACTACTCCCACGGCTACCCGGTTTTCTGTGTGTCCATCGGCTATGAAAAGAAGGGGGAGACGGTGCTGGGTGTCGTCTACAACCCCATGCTGGATGAACTCTTCGTGGCCGAAAAGGGGAAGGGGGCCTTTCTCAACGGCAGAAGGATCGGCGTCTCGAAGACCCGGGAACTCACAAAGAGTCTGCTCGCCACCGGTTTCCCCTACGACATCCGGGAAAACCCCGACAACAATATCAATTACTTCAACGTCCTTGCCCTGCGGGCCCAGGCGATCCGCCGGGCTGGTTCGGCGGCCCTTGACCTCGCCTACGTGGCGGCGGGACGCTTCGACGGTTTCTGGGAGTTGAAACTCCACCCCTGGGACACGGCGGCGGGATCACTGCTCGTTGTGGAGGCGGGCGGCCGTGTGACCGATCTGTTCGGAGGTGTGTTCTCTCCCGCATCACCCCATGTGCTTGCCACCAACGGCATCATCCACGAGGAAATGGTGGAAATCCTCCGCAAAACCGACCCCCTCGACGCCCGGCTCAAATAAAAAAGGGGACAGGCTACTTTTCCCGACCAATTGGAAATTGAATGAATTTCGATCCGAAAATTTCAAGTAAAAAAGTAGCCTGTCCCCTTTTTCAGAAGGTTCTTCCGGCAGGGCGGAAGATGACGGTCAGGTAGATGTTGGTTATGCCGAATCTATCCAGGGGGATCATGACCGCGTGGTCTCGCGTCAGACCCGGAGGGAAGGAGACGGAGACCGGCACTTCCCCCGTCAGGGCTCCTTCGCCGGCGCATCGGAAACACTCGTAGGGCCCCACGAGGCCGTAGCCGCGGCAGGTCGGGCACTCAGCCCTGGCTGGAACCAGAATCCGTGCATTGCCGCCGCGAAGCGCCTGCTCTTCTGTCAGGAGGACCTCCACCGTCAGGTCCTGGACCCGTCCGGACTTGGGCTGACCCACACCGGAGAAATTGGACCACAACCAGTCAAAGATCTCGTCGAACGACGGGATGAAAGTCTGGAAGGACCGGATGGGGGAGATGTCGCCGAGCGTTACGGGCTTTTTCTCGGGAATGAGAGGCTCCGGTTGGGCGTAAGATCTCCTTCGGACCGAAACAGCGGCCCTCGCACCCGATAATCTCTGATCGTACCGCCGCCTCGCCCGTTCGTCGCTCAGCACGGAGTAGGCCTCCTGGATTTGACGGAAAATTTCGCTGTTCCCCGGGTAGTGATCCGGATGGAATTCCTTTGCAAGGCGACGGTAGGCGGCTCTGATTTCCTCGGCGGACGCATCGTAGGAAATGCCGAGAATCGCGTAATAGTTCTTGGCCATACCCGACCTCCTTGTCTGGATAAAATCACCTTCCGGCGAACGAGGGTTCACCGGTATGACTGGCGATGCCAAAGAAGTGCGAGTAAAAGAACCTGCCGACGCGTCATGATCGGCTAAGCGTCTTTGCTGATGACGGTCAGCTGATCGTCCGTCCTTTCTGTATACCGTCCCTCCATGTGGAGGCTGTAACGGGACAGGAGCCACATTTCGGGGATGAGCTCCGAGATGATCTCTCCGTTGTCAAAAATCCTCACGATCGAACTTTCGGAGACGACGATGGCGACGGCGTTCGTCTCGTGGGTGATGGATGCAGCTGCCATGTGCCGACTTCCGAGCCCGAGGGGGATCTTGACCTCATTGGAGGAGGCATTGATGTATCGGCAGGCCGACAAGAAAACGCCGTCATCCGAAACGACGAATGCGCCGTCGAGCTGGGCGAGCTCCTTGACGGTTTCACGCAGGTTGTGATCGTCGATGTGTCGCGAATCGGCCGGGTGGCCGGCGAAGGGGTCCAGGATCAGGCACCTCGAACTTTTCATGACCCGATCGGAATCGGCGACGATGAACATGGTCCCGATCTTTCTGCCTTCCCTCCCCTCCCGGGCGATTTCCAGGGCAAGCAGGATGACCTTGGCCAGGGTGTCGAGGTTGATTCCGCGCTCTTTCGTCAGGATCCCCCCGAGGAGATACCTCGTCGAATCCTTCATCATGCCGGTTTTCTGTTCAACCGGAATGCCCGTTTTCGTCATCATGCGCTTTCTGTAACACCGTCACTGACCATGCGAGACGCCTTTTCTCACAGGGGAGTGCACTTTCCGATGCCCGGATGGACTTCCGCGCCGGCGAATTGATGTTTTTGGACCGCCTCGGGAGTCGGTCGGTGAACAGTGCAAGGGGAACAACTCAGGATTCTATCTTGTTGATATCATGATGTATTATGCGGTTTCGCAAGTAATATAATCCAATTTTTTATCTTGTCAAGTCACCCGAGAGGGGAAGTGAAGGGCCTGTCGTCCGGGAGGGGATATCGGCGGTCCGGATCCACCCGGCATCATCGCCCTTGTCATGGGGAAGGCTTTCTATGAGCCCGGAGGCGAGCGTGATTTCGGGGCGACCCACTTCTTCTCAGCGGTAATGCTCCTCGATCCACCTGAGGTAGTCGCCGCTTCTGACCCGGTCCACCCACCGCTTGTTTTCGAGATACCATGTGATGGTCTTCCGCAGTCCCGAGTCGAAAGATTCCCGGGGAGACCAATTCAGTTCCCGCCGTAGCTTCGTGGAATCGATGGCGTAACGCCGGTCATGGCCCGGCCTGTCCTTGACGAAGGTGATCAGCCCTCTGCGCGATTTTCCGTCGGAAGGGGGTGTCATTTCATCGAGGATGTCGCAGATCATCTCCACGACCCGGATGTTTTCCATCTCCGAGTTGCCGCCGACGTTGTACGTCTGGCCTCTGCGTCCCGACTTCATGATCGTCCAGATGGCCTCGCAGTGGTCGTCGACGTAGAGCCAGTCCCGAACGTTGCGGCCGTCTCCGTAGACGGGAAGGGGTTTCCCCTCGAAGGCGTTCAGGATGATGAGGGGGATGAGTTTCTCGGGGAACTGGAAGGGTCCGTAGTTATTGGAGCAGTTCGAGATCGTAACGGGCAGGCCGTAGGTATGGCCGTAGGCACGGACCAGATGATCCGAGGCCGCCTTGGAGGCGGAATAGGGGCTGTTCGGGCGGTAGGGTGTCGTTTCCCGGAAAAAGCCCCTCCGGCCGAGACTCCCGTAGACCTCGTCGGTGCTCACGTGATGGAAGAGATGGAAGTCCCCGCCGCGACCGCGTGCCGCCTCGAGGAGGTTGAAGGTGCCCACGATGTTCGTCGTGATGAAGTGGGCCGGCCGACGGATGGAGCGGTCCACGTGGGACTCCGCGGCGAAATGGCAGACCGTGTCGATGTTGTAACGGGTGAAGATCTCGAGCAACCTTTCACGGTCACAGATGTCGGCTTTTTCGAAGATGTAGCGGTTGCTGTGTTTCCTCGCGATGTCATCGAGGTTCTCCGGGTTCCCCGCGTAGGTGAGCTTGTCGACATTGACGATCCTTCCCTGAAAATCCGATTTTTCAAGGAGGTGGCGGATGAAGTTGCTCCCGATGAACCCGCAGCCGCCGGTGACCATCAGGTTCACGATGGGTTTGCGTTGATCGCCTGCCATGTATCCCGATCCTTTCACGGACTCCGTCGTTGTGATAAGAACAGGTAGCCACTACCACGAAAAGACCGAAATTCACAGTGCAAAAACCGGTCCCGCCGGCGGATGGCTGCGCGTGGGAGATCATGGGAAAGAAGTCAGCTGACGATCAGGAGATCAACTGCCGCAGGTGCAGGCACTATTTCATCACCTATGACCCGCGCTTCCCCTTCGGCTGCAGGGTCATGGGATTCAAATCCCGGGAGCTTCCGTCATCGGTCGTGATCCGGGACTCCGGCGCCGCCTGCCGTCTGTATTCTCCGAAGATCCGGAAGGGACGGCCGAACGGGGAACGTTCGGGGGGAGGAGGATCCCCTCGAGGACGGGGGAATCCCAATCGAACGGACGGCGGGGGTTACGACGCGGAATAACAGACAAGCTTCTGGTTGATCACGTCCGCAACGAGCCTCAGGTCTTCGTCCTTCACTTCATAGACCCGCACCACATCCGCGAAACGGCTTTCCTGGGGCAGAAGCTCCGTCAGCCGGTTCGGGAGCCTCTCGAACCACCGGCTGTTGAAGAAGACCCTTTCCTTCTCGGGGTAGATGGCCATGTAGAAGATGTCCATTTCGACGAGGTCCTGGAAGAAGTGGGTCCCGAAGGAGAGGTCGGGGATCAGACTCCCGTCCCGGTAGGCGATTTCGCCGACGACGGAGATCTTGTTGATCTCTGAGAAGGTGACGGGGACGCCCATGGCAGGGGTTGTGGTCCCCCAGCGGCCGGGGCCGAGGAGGGCCGTCGGCATGTCTTCACGGCGATCGATCAGCCTGTTCAGCCGTCCCACCAGGCGCGCCACATCGTATTTTTCCGACAGGGACAGTCCGGTGTATCCCTTCGGATCGACGTAGATGATCCGGTGCAGGCTCTGGGAGACGTTCCCGCCCATGAAGTTTCCTTCCTGCTGGAGCAGGACTTTCCTGCGGGGGATTTTTTCGGGGAACTCGACGCGGAGGCTCTGTCCCTTCGTCTGGAAGGGGCGGCACTGCAGGAGGTTGACCTGGAGGCGCCCTTCGGCATTGAAATTAGCCGTGAACTCGATATCGACCGGGTACTGGTAGACCTCCTCGAGGAGCTTGAGCATCCGGGACATGATGTGGGGGAATTCCGTTTTGGCCAGGAATTCATCGAAGGTCAGGATCCAGACATCCTGGGGGGGACGGCCCGCGGCCCGCATACGCTCCGAGGCCTCGGTATCCCGCACGCCGATGAGGTCCAGGCGCGCCTCGAGCCCCTCGTGGATGACCTGCTGGAGGGAGAGGGAATGAAAACGGTTGTCCTCGAGGTTCAGCAGATCCACGTCGTGCTGCGAGAAGCGGCGGGCATCGGCAATCCCTGCATGGGGTTTGACCAGGGGGGCATCGAGGGCCACGATGCGGGGGTAGTCGTTCTCCACCCGGTTGACGGCCCGGGTACCCAGCCCGAAGACGATCCGAAGCATCCCCGCGTGAGGGTCCATCCCCTGTTTCCACACGAAGGGGTTGTAGGAAAGTCCCACACCGGCCACCTCGGGGAAGAAATAGTGTTTGCGGTAGGAGCCGGACACGCGCTGAACCAGCAGGGCCATCTGCTCGTCCTGCTGGTCGAGGCCGCGCTGCAACCGATACGTGAGGGCGTCCTCGTTCATGGTGCTGGCGAAGATCCGCCGGACGCATTCCTCGAAGATCTCGTATCGTCTCTCCGGTGTCCCCTGGTTGGCGCAGAAAAAGCTCTCGTACTTGCCGGCGAAGGCGTTCCCGAAGGCATCCTCCAGGAGGCTGCTGGAGCGGACGATGATGGGCGACTGCCCGAAATACTCCAGCATGAGAAGGAACTGTTCCTTCACTTCCTGCGGAAACGTCCCCGTGAGCATCTTGACCCGCAACTGCCGGGCACTTTCGAAGTAACCCTCCCGGGTCTTGTGGGCCATGAGGTCTTTCCACCAGCCGTTCTGGACGATGTAGGAATAAAAGACATCGGACCCGATGAAGAAGGAGTCGTGCAGCTCGAGATGCTTCGGCCATTCAAATGCGGTATCGCGTCTGAGGATGTTCCTGGCCAGGAGCATGCCCACCGACTTGCCGCCGATGAATCCCGTGCCGATGAGCCGGTCCTTGATTTCGAGGAGATCCTCCAGCGTAAAGTACTCCTTGACGAGGGACAGCATGCGTTTCTCCCGGCCGATGAGCACCCGGGACAGCTGTTCCACCAGGTCCTTTTTTTCCTCGGAAGACGAGTCCCTTCCTGCGAGTTCCCTGGCCCGCAGGAAAATCCGGTCCCAGTAATCGAGGTGCCTCTCCGCGTCGACGGAGCTCCTGTCGGCGAGCAGAGAAAAGATCTGAGCGGCATCCACGCTGCTCGTGATGGGAATGAGCTTCTCTCCATCCATGATGTGGGGCAGGAACATGGTCGGCGAGTAGCGCTGCCAGGCCTTGAGCGGGTGAACGATGGTCTTGCCCTGCAGGTTGTAGATGTCGAGGAGGATCTGGGTGGTCTCGCGGATCCGCGCGACGGTCTTGAAGGAGTGGCGTCCCCGGAGGATGGCGAAATAGGCGATCGTGTTGAGTTCGAACAGGTAGGGACAGGTGATGACGAAGAAGTTGCCGATCATGAGGTCCGTGGCCCAGGCCAGGAGGAGGTCGGAGAGGGAATCGAATACATAGAACACATCCCTTCCTTCCTGGCGGATGATATTGTGCACCTGGGTGGAGAACGATTCGAAACCCGACTCAGGGTTGAGTTTGTAGACGGCGACGTTCCGCGTGTCGTCGAGCAGGGGCTCGTGGCGCGCAAAACGCATGTACACGACCCTTTCGTTGTTCTCCAGGGCCTTCTGCACGAAAGGGTTGACGAACTGCCTGTAGTCATCGATGTGGTCCAGCTGGAGGACGACATTGTCCCCCGTCTGCAGGAAATTGAGGACCTCGTCGAGTCCACGGATACCGGTGCTCACTCGGGATAGGGATTTCATGGACGACCTCTCCGCATAAAGTTATTTTTATTATATCAAATTAAGACTCTTTGTCCTATTGATTGTTGTGATAAAAATGTATTAATTGACAAGAAAGAAAAAAAGGGTTACATTTTTGTATCAAATGGAAAATTACACCTACGAAGAACTGGCGGCCCTCCACGCCATCGCCAAGATCCTTGCACAGCCCTCGGACCTGAGGGAACAGCTCGAGCAGGTATTCAGCGAGATGAGTACCCGTTTGGGGATGCAGCGGGCGATGATCTCACTTCTCGATCGGGATACCGGTGAGGCCTGGCTCGAGGTGGCCCACGGCATGAACCTCGAGGGGATGGAAATCACCTATCAGTCCGGTGAAGGGATCACGGGCATGGTGGCACAGACCGGCCGACCCGTCGCCATACCGAGCCTGGGCCGCGAAACCCTGTTCCTCGATCGGACAGGGGCACGCAAGCACCTGAACCGGGATGAGCTTTCCTTCCTCTGCGTTCCGATTATGTACGACTCCCGGGTCGTGGGGATCCTCTCGGCCGACAAGGTCGCCGGAGATGTCGTCGATCTGGACAGGGAGCTTGCCATGCTTTCGTCGGTGGCGGAGCTCATCGCCAAGGCCGTTCACATCCTCGCCCTGGAAGAGGAGAACCGTCGGCTTCGAAGGCTCGTCCACGAAGGGCGGTCCCCATCCATCGACATCATCGGTCACTCCAAGGGAATGCAGGAAGTCTTCGGCCTCATCCGCCATGTGGCCGAATCGACGACGACCGTTCTCATCCTCGGCGAGACGGGCACGGGCAAAGAACTCGTCGCCGATGCCATCCACGCGAACAGCCCCCGGAGCAAGGGACCCCTCGTCAAGGTCAACTGTGCGGCCATCCCGGACACGCTCATCGAGAGCGAACTCTTCGGACACGAGAAGGGAGCCTTCACCGGGGCGCTCCGCCAGCGAAAGGGCCGGTTCGAAGAGGCCATCAACGGAACCATCTTCCTCGACGAGGTGGCGGAGCTTTCCGCCGCGGCGCAGGCCAAACTCCTGAGGGTCCTCCAGGAGAAACAGTTCCAGCCCCTGGGATCTTCCAGGCTCATCACGACCAACGCCCGCCTCATTGCCGCCACCAACCGCCGTCTCGAAGACTGCGTGGCGAGCGGACAGTTCCGGACGGATCTCTATTACCGGATCAGCGTCTTCCCGATCTACCTGCCGCCCCTGCGGGAGCGGGGCAACGACATCATACTCCTCGCCGACCATTTCGTTCTCAAATACGCCCGGCGGTTGAAAAAGCCCGTCCGGCGGATCTCCAGCTCCGTCATCGAAGCCTTCCTCTCCCACTCCTGGCCGGGGAATGTCCGGGAACTGGAAAACTGCATCGAAAGGGCCGTCCTGCTGGCGAAGGGCGATTCCATCGAGATGATCCACCTTCCCCCTTCCCTGCAGACGACGGGTCGGGGTGAGCATGAAAAAGAGGGGGGGAGACTCAGCACCGTCATCAGCGCCCAGGAACGGGCCATGATCATCGATGCCCTGAAAGAAACGCGCGGCAACCAGAGCCAGGCGGCCCGGCTCCTCGGGACGACGAAGCGGGTGATACAGTACAAGATCCACAAGCTGGGGATCGACCCCTGGAAGTTCCGTCCCGGCAGGCAGAGCGGATCATCCACCTGACGGGGACCGGACGGCTCGCCACTGCCCGTCCTGTGCGAAGGAAACGCAGAGAGCCCGGCCGGTCGGCACAGGCTCTCTTTCGGTTCGTTTGCTCCCGGACTCGGCCCTTTCCCTGCGGGGCCGGGGTCCCCGGGCGGGACATCCCCTTAGACGACACCGTAGGCCAGCATCGCGCGGGCGACTTTGGTGAAACCCGCGATGTTGGCTCCCGTCACGTAATCCCCCTTGCGGCCGTATTCCTCTGCCGTTTCCACGCAGGCCTTGTGGATGCTTTTCATGATGATCAGGAGCCGGTTATCCACCTCCTCCCTCGTCCAGGAGAGCTTCAGGCTGTTTTGGCTCATCTCGAGCCCTGACGTCGCGACGCCGCCTGCGTTGGCGGCCTTGCCCGGGCCGTAGAGGATCCTGTGGTCCTGGAAAATCTTCACGGCTTCCGGCGTCGATGGCATGTTGGCCCCCTCGGCCACACAGATGCAGCCGTTCTTCACGAGGGCCTCGGCACTCTTCCCGTCGATCTCGTTTTCCGTGGCGCAGGGCAGCGCGATATCGACCTTGATCCCCTGTTCCCGTACGGCCTCCCAGACATTCTTGCCTTCCACGCAGAGCGTCTTGTATTTGTCGGCGTATTCCTTGATGCGGCCGCGCCGGATATTCTTCAGTTCGAAGACGAAGTCCAGTTTCCTGGCATCGATCCCTTTTTCATCGACGACGGTCGCCGACGAGTCGCAGAGCGTGATGACCTTTCCGCCGAGCTGATTGACCTTTTCCACGGCGTACTGGGCGACGTTACCGGAGCCGCTGACGGCCACGGTCTTGTTCTTGAAGTCCAGACCCCGCGTGGCCAGCATCTCCGCGGCGAAGTAGACGCAGCCGTAGCCGGTGGCCTCGGGACGGATCAGGCTTCCGCCGTATTCGAGCGCCTTGCCGGTGAGAACGCCGGTGTGTTCGTTCCGGATCTTCTTGTAATATCCGTATAGGTAGCCGATTTCCCGGGCGCCCACGCCGATGTCCCCCGCCGGGACATCGACCTCGGCCCCCAGATACCGGAAGAGTTCGCGCATGAAGGACTGGCAGAATCGCATGACCTCCCGGTCCGACTTCCCCTTGGGATCGAAATCGGACCCGCCCTTACCGCCGCCCATGGGCAGCGTCGTCAGGGAGTTCTTGAAAATCTGTTCGAACCCGAGGAATTTGATGATCCCGAGGTTGACGGAGGGATGGAAACGGAGGCCGCCCTTGAAGGGCCCGATGGCGTTGTTGAACTGGACGCGGAAGCCGCGGTTGACCCGGATGTTCCCCTTGTCGTCCTCCCAGGGCACCCGGAAGATGATCATGCGCTCCGGTTCCACGATCCGTTCATAGATGTTGGCCTTCACAAATTCCGGATGGCGTTTGACCGTCGGTTCCAGGGTCTCCAGAACCTCCTCGACCGCCTGGTGGAACTCGGGCTGATCGGGATCCATCCTCTTCACCTTGGCAATGACGTCCTTGATGATCGACATGATCATACCCCCTGTGTTTTTATTTTGGCTTCATGAACGTTTCTTCATGTGAGATGCGACAACCAATGCGCCGCGGCCCCGGTGCGGGCCGCCGTTTTTCCGTCAACCCGTCCCGTTCCGATCGGAACCTCGGCGTCACCGCCGGCCGGTGAGGACGGTCCGGAAGGGCAGCAGTTCCTCGTAACCCATGACGGTGGACATGGCCCTGTTTTCCGATTCGATGCCGGCTTCGCGGGCGCAGCATACGGGATTCAGTCCGCCGATGAGGATCAGGCCGATCTTGTTCAGGTCCACGGGGACCTCGCAGATCGGTTCACTGATCTCTCCCATGGAGAGGACACCTTCGATGCCCGCCTTCCGGAAGTCCGAGATGATGACCTCCACAAGCTCTCGGCTGGGTGCCGGAATCTCCCGGAAGTTCGCCAGGATTCTTCCGTCCCCCCGCTGCGCCACATCCCGCACGGACGTCATCCGGGCCTGGATGAAGGCCTCCGAGGGGTCCAGGGAGGAGCCGGAATAGTAGATGAGCTCGACGAACCTCAGGGGCTTGCCCTTCGACATCTGCAGGATGCCCCCGAATTTCGAGTCCATGGGGATGCCGTTCTTCAGCAGTACGCCGTTGACCACGATGCTGCAGACCGTCGCGAGGCCGATCCTGCCCTCCGGGACGACGACGTCCCCGATCTTTTCTCCCGCGCCGGCGACGGAAACAAGGTCACTGACACAGAGTCCCTCTCTGAAAGCCGGTTTCATGGACTCCAGGGCGTCCCGAAAGACCTTCCGGGGGAAGAACGAGAGGTTCACCGGGAGCAGCCCCTGCCTTTTCCTCGGGTCGAAAGTGGTCTTGAAGGCGAGGATTTCGATTCTCGAGATGGCCATCCCCAGTTTGTCCCGAACCCGGGCGCTGTTCAGCTCGTCCAGTCCCGATGGGGTAACCACTCTCCCGTCGCGCCGTCCGACCAGCTTCGTCAGCCCCCGCTCGTCCATCAGCCTCAGGTGGTACCGGATGGTCCGCTCGCTCATCGAGACCCCGTGGTCGGCCATGCGGCGGGCGATCAGACGTGCACCCAGGGGCTGGCGGGCGTCCCTGAGAACGCGGAGGATCAGGAGCGTTTTTTTCTCGATCTCGTCGGGCGTGGGAAGGTTCATAAGGCAAACGGCAATCGTTTGCCGATGCTGCCTATCACCAAAGCGGGAGGTTGTCAATTTCAATTTTGAAACGCCCGCCCGCGACCCCGGCCGGTGTTCCGTTGACGGGCGTCTGCAGCGTCGAGAGGCCATGGGTTCTGCCGGTTGAAGGCGCCTTTTCTTGACTCCCCTGCGATTTTCGGCTAATTTTCGGCGATGCGGTGCGGCCGTCCGGTCCCCGGAAGACGTTCCGCGGTCGATGGCTTCGAAAAAGGATTCTTATGTCGAAATCAACGGTTTGCCCGACGCCGCGCTTCAGGCCCGGCGAGATCTTCCACGGTTTCAGGATCACCCGGGTCGAGGAAATCCCCGAGATCCGGGTCACGGCCTGCGAGGCGGAGCACGTCGAGACCGGGGCGAAGGTCCTCCATCTCCACTGCGACGACCGCGAAAACCTCTTTTCCGTTGATTTCCGGACCCCCCCGCTCGACTCCACGGGGGTGGCCCACATCCTCGAGCACACCGTGCTGGCCGGCTCGGAAAAGTACCCGGTGAAGGACGCCTTCAACGAACTGGCCGGGGGATCGCTCCAGACGTTCATCAACGCCTTCACCTATCCGGACAAAACGGTCTACCCCGTGGCGAGCCAGGTGAGGGCCGATTTCTTCAATCTGGCCCGGGTCTACACGGACCTGGTCCTGAGGCCCCGGATCCTGAGGGAGACCTTTCTGCAGGAAGGTCACCATCTCCTCTTCGAGAACCCCGAGGATACCGCAAGCCCCCTGACCATCTCGGGAATCGTCTTCAACGAGATGAAAGGGGCGTACTCCTCCGCCGATTCCCTCATGTACAAGGCCCTTCAGGAGGGGCTCTATCCCGACACCCCCTATGCCTTTGATTCCGGCGGGGATCCGGACGTCATCCCGTCACTCACCCACGAGAGGCTGAAGGAGTTTCACCGGCTCTATTATTCCCCGTCGAATGCCCGTTTTTTCCTCTACGGCGACATCCCCACGGAGGATCATCTGCTGTTTCTCGAGGAGATGCTCGCGGGCTTCAGGCGGGTGAGCGTGGAGTCGTCGATCAAGAGCCAGAGCCGCTGGAGGGCTCCCCGGAGGTCGCGGCGATTCATCCCCGTCGGCACGGACGAGAAAACGCAAGGCAAGGCGGCCCTGAATATGGGGTGGCTCATGATGGAAAACACGGATGAGGAGGAGGCGGTTCTCCTTCAGGTCGCCGCCCACGCCCTCATCGGGACGGCGGCGGGTCCCCTCCGCAAGGCCCTCATCGATTCGGGGCTGGGCGAGGACCTCTCTCCGGTCAGCGGCCTCGAGCGCGATCTGCGGCAGATCTCCTTCGCCGTGGGGCTCCGGGGGACGGATGCGGAAAAGGCCGACCGTTTCGAAGAACTGGTCATGGAGACCCTGCGGACCATCGCCGATCGGGGACTGGACCGGGATCTCATCGAGGCGGCCCTTCACCAGGTGGAATTCCACGGCAAGGAAATCGTTCGGGGCGCCCTGCCGTACTCGATCTCCCTCATGTCCCGCGTCTATTACACATGGCTCTATGAGGGGGATCCCCTGTCGGGGCTCGGCTTCAACCGGGTCATCGAGGGGGTCCGCCGGCGGTGGGAACGCGAGCCGGATCTCTTCCAGCGGTTCATCCGGCGGTGGTTTCTCGAAAACCCCCACAGGCTTCTTTCCATCATGGAGCCGAATCCCGACTTCCAGAGGCGGCAGGAGGAGACCTTCCGGAATCGGATGGCCGCCGTGAAGGCGGCGCTGCCGAAAGAGAGGCTCGAGGAGATCCGCACGGAGGCCCTGAGGCTGCAGAGGATGCAGATGGAGCCCGACAGCCCCGAGGCCCTGGCAAGCCTCCCGCGGTTGAAGAAGTCGGACATCCCCCGGGAAATCGATCGGATCCCCGTCGAAAAGGCCACCCTGTCGGACCTGCCGCTTCTCCGGCACGAAATCTTCACAAACGGAATCGCCTATCTCGATTGCGCCTTCGATCTTACCGGTCTGCCCGCCGGGGAAATACCCTATCTGCCGCTGAGCGGCAGACTGACGACGGGCATGGGGGCCGCCGGTTTCACCTACGAAGAGATGGCGAAGCGGATCGCCCTCAAGACAGGCGGTGTATCCTGCTTGCTCGCGGCGGGGCTGACCAAGGATGGAAGCGCAACCTGGCGCAAGATGATCTTCCGGGTCCGGGCGCTGCACCGCCATATCCCCGAGGCCCTGGAAATCTTCTTCGACCTCCTCCTCCGGGGGGACCTCTCCGACGGGAACCGGATGCGGGATCTGCTCTACGAAATGAGAAACCGCCTGCAGGCCGCCGTCATCCCGTCCGGCCACATCTTTGCGCAGCGGACGGCCGCCGCCGCCCAGACCCTGCCGGCCTATCTCGACGAGCAGTGGCATGGACGATCGCAGCTTCTTCTCCTGGCGGCTGCCGCGGAATCCTTTGAAGACGGCCGGGAGGCGCTGGTGGAGAAGATCGAGAGCATTCGCCGGCTTTTGTTCCGCCAGGGCGACGTCACATTGAATCTGACCGCCGATGCGGAGGGGCTCCGGATCCTGGAGAAGGAGCTCGCCGGCTGGGTCCCGCGCCTGCAAGGCGGCGGCCCCGTCACGGCCTCCCGGATCGACCTCCCCACGCCGGTTGCGGCGGGGGTCGCCATCCCGGCTCAGGTCTGCTATGTGGCGAAGGCCCTGAGGGCCCCGGCCTATTCGGACCCTCTGGCGCCGGCTTTGTACGTCCTTTCCCGTGAACTCTCCAAAGGGTATCTCTACAAGCGGATCCGGGTTCAGGGCGGCGCTTACGGGGGGATGTCGCAGTACGACCCGACAGCCGGGTTTTTTTCTTTCCTCTCTTACCGGGACCCCCATCTCGCGGAGACGCTCCGGGTTTACGACGAGGCCGTTGAAATCCGATCCCGGCAAAAGGTTGACGAGGAGGACCTCGAGAAAGCGGTCATCGGATCGATCGGTGCGATGGACAGACCCATGGACCCGGCGGGGAAGGGTTTCGCCTCCATGATCCGTGAATTCGCGGGGATCACCGACGACGACCGCCTCAGGTTCCGCGGGGAAATCCTGGCCCTGACCTCGGACGCCCTCCTCGAGGCCGCCAGACGCTGGCTCCTTCCCGCTCGGGAGGCGGCGTCGGTTGCCGTCTACGCCTCGGAAGACCGCCTGAGAAAGGCCAATGAGGTTCTTCGGCCGTCGCTTTCCATCTCACCGCTGATCGAGCCCCCGGGGCGGTCCAGGGCGTGAGGGCGCGGGCATAGAACTTGCTGCCCTTCATGGGGGAGGACACCCCGACCGCTTCAGGAAAGCCGTCTTTACGTGCGGTTTCATACAAGGGGATTGCGTTGAAAGGGAAAAAGACTGTACTTTGCTTCGGCACCGTTTTCGTGCTCATCGTCGGCCTCGCCTTCCTCGCCTCCCCGGGGAACGAGGGGGTGACGAGGCTGTTCACAGCCGGCGATGCCCTCGCCGCGGCCGAATCGAATGATCCGCGGGGGGATTCCGTGCCTGCGATCCGCACGGGCGTCTATCGCAAGAAAATGCGGACCTATCGCCCGGAAAACGGCGACCGGAGCTTCGAGACGGTCCAGCAGGATGTGGTCCGCTTTTTCCACAGCCTCGACGGGCGACAGTACATCCAGGCCCATGGTCTTCCCGAGGGCACCTACAAGTTCTTCCTGAAAGTGCTGGCCGACCTGTCCGCGAACCCGCCGATCGTCACCGGCGAGACGAAGGACATCAGCAAGCTCCGCCTGAACCTGACGCATTTCGAGCGGGTGCTCGGCGGCGGAAACATCGGTCTCATCAAGGAGATCCTGGCCAATGAGAAGGAGATCCTCGAGCCCGCCGCGGAGCTCCTCTACGAATGGATTCTCAAGGGGATCGAGTACAAGAGCACCGAGATCAAGACCTCCGAACGGGCTCTTTACGATTACGCCGCCTTCTTCCTGACGACCCTGTCCGGGAAGTCCTACCTCTGGCAGAGGGACGCCAAGACGAGGATCATCGTCACCTATTACGCCGTTCTCATCATCGACCGGGCCAACCGCGAAAACCTCAACCGTCACAACGTCAACATCCTCCCCTCCGTCGTCCTGCTGAAAGAGGACCTGCTCGGCTACAAGGGGCTGAACCGCCGGGCTGAATACATCGAGCGCCTGAAAGCCCTGGAGGAGGAGTACAGCCGCTGAAGGGGGGTGCGGCGCAGGACCCGTCAGGTCCCGAAGTAGGAGGTGATGCCCCGCTCCCTGCGGTACCACCAGTTCGGGAAGATGCGATAGAGGAACCGGGAGACGGGACCGATGTATTCCTTGTTCCTCCGGTCGAACTGGATCGCCTCGATGATCTTCTCGCGGAATTGTTCCTTGGTGATCCGCTCGTTGAAGATGTGGTAGGCGCAGGAGAAGAGGGGGCTGTACATGTTTTTCTTGTCCAGGTATTTGTAGACGTTGCGGATGGTGTTGGGCCCTTCGGGGGTGCCGTCGATCTTCTGAAGTACGCGCAGGTTGGTCTGGATGGGATTCCCGTCGAAGAGTTCGTAGTAGTACTTGCCGTATCGGTAATTCTTGCTGGCGATGGATGAGATGGTGACGTAGAGGTCCCCCACACCCGCCTGGCTGTAAAAGGCCTGGAAACTCCCCCCGAGGATCGAGCACAGCGCGCGGATCTCCACGCCCGACCGGGCGAAGATCGTCCCGGGCAGGGAACTGCCCAGGTTGAGAGAGTCCGTCACCCCCTTGATGTTCGCCACGATGTTCTTGAGGGCCCCGCAGGCCTCGACGCCCACGACATCGAAGTTGTAGTAGGAGGTCAGGGCCTGGCGGTTCATCCGCAGGATTTCCCTCCGGACGACCTTGCTCAGTTTCCGGGGTCCCGCGACGGTCAGGCAGACGGGTTTTCCGAGCGCGAGGTCCACGTCGAAGAACGGCCCCCCGATGACGACCACTTTGAACTTGTGCATGAGGTGAAAGAGGTCCCCCTTGATCATCTGCGAAGGGGTGATGAGTTCTTTCGTTTTTTCGTCCGAGACGAGACCTTTGATGGGTGAGATGAGGTAGGTGTTCCCCCGCTTCTTTCCGATGAGCGGCCGGATGTAGTCGAGCAGCTCGGCCAGCCGGTTCATCGTGACGGCGAGAAAGATGAAGTCGTGCTCGTAAATGATCTGTTCGAGGTCGCTGGTCGCCGTGACATCGGGTGAGAGTCTCGGGACGTTGTCCATTCCTCCGCAGAGCCTTGCCAGGTCCTCGGTGAGATGCTTCGGGTTGAGGTGCTCCTCGTTGATCCGACGGCAGAACTCGGCGTCGTGGTAATAGATCGTCACCTTCTTGTTATCCCTGCCCAGCATATAGGCGAGGGCCGTTCCGAGCCTTCCCGGTCCGATGATGGCAACCTTGCTGGTATCCAAAGGGAGCTCCGACGACAAGCGAAATGTACCGGCGCAGTATAGGGAATAGGTGTAGGGGTGTCAAATGAAAATAAGCCTCTCATCCGGCGCACGGGAAGGGTTCCGATCGCTGTAAACCGCCGGGATCCCTTCGTTTCCGTAATGTCGCCGCCGCGGCCTGTCAGGGCTTCGCCGGTGCTTCTTTGAGGTATCGCGCGGCGACCTCGTCGGGGTCCAGTCGCAGGCACTCGGCATAGGCCTTGAGGAAGCTCTTCAGATGAAGCATCGACGGGAGTTCCTCGGGGCGGTCCTCTTCGATGGCCGTCAGCAATCGCTTCCGGACCTTGATGGTCTCGGCGATCTGTTCCAGGGGGATGCCGAGCTCGGTCCGGACGCATTTCAGGTCCCGGCCGGTCAGGGAACCCTTCGACAGGATCTCCCGGATGGTCTGGATTTCGAGGGGGGAGCCGAACCTCTTTTCCGTGTGGGGAAAGATGATGGGGGCGACGCAGCCGTTTTCCTCGAGGTCGAAAAGGGGAATCGGTTTCTTCGGCCCGCACCGGTACTGCTCGCTTTCCTCCATGCGGCCGGCGGCGATGAGCGACCGGTCGTACGCCATCCGGCTCCGGTCGTCGATGAGGGTGAGGAAGGCCTTTTCCAGGTGGGCGAGGATTTCGGCGCGCTCGTCCGCTGTGAAGAAGGAATAACTGGCAGGCGAGTCGTCGCCGTAGATCTGAAGGGCCGTCTTGTAGGCGCGGCGGACGTCGAAGGGGGAGGCCGAGGGCTTCAGGTCGAGCATTTCGTAGTAGGTCTGTTCTTCGAAGGATTTCATCGCTCAGCCGTGTGCCGACAGGGGTGGTGCATCGCCGGTCTTCTCGTGGGTCGTTGATGATTCCGGAGAAAGAGGGACCTCCGAATCGGTCAGGAAACGATGGCAGAGATCCCGTAGATCCGTTGCCGTCTGGGTGTAGGGGTACTTGTCGAGAAAGTGGGCCCGCCGGCAGAGGGCGTCGTGGACGCGGTCATCGTGGAGGATGTTGCCCAGGAAGCGGACCCGGATCCCGAGATGCTTCTCGCAGACCCTGCAGATGAGGGGCCCGATCTGTTGATTGTCCTGCTTCCGGATCTGGTTGAGCACGAGATGGAAGCGGAAGGATTTGATCGATTCCTCGACCTGCTCTCCCTGGACGGGGTCACAGGTCTTGAGGATGCGCAAGAGATCCTCGGGATTTCTCACGGGGGACCCGTTGGATCGAAGGGCCGCCTCCTGAAGGAGTCCCCGGAACGATGCCTCGCGGAGCACCTGGCGGACCTTTCTGAAGTACACCGAGCGGATGAGGCGGTAAACATTCTCGATCGAGGTCGGTTCGGGTGTCGTGACGAAGACGCCCGCATTGGCCATCAGGAAAAAATCGATCGTGTTGAAGGATGTGCCGGCCCCGAGGTCCAGGAGGATGGTATCGTAGGACAGCCTCGAGATGGCCCTCAAGAGCCGCATCTTCTGGCTGTGGATCAGGTTGGCGATGTCGAGGTTGTCGCCGGCGCCGCTGATGAAGGACAGGCCGGGGACATTCGTCTTCGTCACCACGTCCTCGAGGCGGTCCGCTTTCCGATGGATGAAGTCGGAGAGCGTCCGGTCCGGGTGTGCGACCCCGATGACGGTGTGAAGGTTGGCGGCTCCGAGATCCGCGTCGATCAGCAGGACCTGGAGACCCCGGCGGGCAAGGAGAAGGCCCAGGCTGCCCGCCAGGAAGGTCTTCCCCGAACCGCCCTTGCCGCCTCCGATGGGCCATACATTGTGGGTATGAGGGTCTTCGCTTCCCATGATCCCCTGGAACCGCCTCGGGTTCTGCAGTTCACTTCCTTGGGCTGTGTTTAAACAATTTTCATGCCAGGACGGCCTCGCCGGGCTCCCGACGGGGCGGGGAAAAGAGGGGGCATGGCGGTGATCGTCGCCGGGGTCACTTGATGAGGCGTTTTCTCATCCGGGCGAGACTCCAGGGGAAAAAAACGAGGGTGAAGGCCGACAGATAGAGGAGATTCAGGGCAAGGGACGGCTCGATCACGCCCAGGGAAAGGGCCCGGGTCATGGCGACAAGGTGCGTCAGCGGGAAGAGTTGAGAGAGGTGCTGCGCCCAAGCGGGGAGCGTCTCCAGGGGGAAGAAGGTCCCGCTGAAGAGGAACATCGGGGTGATGAAGAGGAAGATGGGCAGGTTGAAGATTTCGATGTGGGCCACGATGGCCGTGAAATACATGCCGACGGCCCCGAAGGCCATCCCGCCGAGAAAGCTCAGGGGAAGGATGAGCAGGCCTTCGGGATAGGCGATGAGCCCGAAGAGACTGAGGACGCCCTGCATGATCACCGTGGCCATGACGGATTTCGTCGCTCCCCAGAAGATCTCGCCGGTGATGACCTCGTCGAGGAAAAGGGGGGTTGCCATCATGGCGTCGAAGGTCTTCTGGTAATACATGCGGACGAAGGAGGAGTAGGTCGTCTCGAAGAAGGCGTTGTACATCATGTTGATGGAAAGGAGGGCCGGAGCGAGGAAGACGATGTAGGGGATTTCGGCGCCCCGGTAGGGGATGTCTCCGACCAGGGCGCTCAATCCCACGCCGAAAGCCATGAGGTAGAAGAGGGGCTCCAGAAGAGGCGGGAGGAAACTGATCTTCCAGTTCTTCCTGTATACCATGAAATTTCTCCACCAGACGCGGAGAAAGCGCCTCGAGATCGTCAACCCCCCGGATCGGCTCATTCCCGCAGTTCCCTCCCGGTCAGTTTCAGAAAGACATCCTCCAGGGTGGCCATGCGCAGGGTGCACCCCTCCCGGCAGTACCGGCTGCTGACCTCGGCGTAGAGCCGGTTCCGGTCATCGCAGTAGATGATCAGGCGGTGACCCAGGTCGTCGTAGGCCAGACCCTTCGAGGAGAGGAAAGACCTCAGGGGCTCGGTGGGCTCCGAAACCTCGATCACGTCCTGTCCGGCGTACCGCCGGATGAGATCGGCCGGTTTCCCTTCGACGAGGATGCGGCCGTGGTCCATGATGATGAGGCGGTCGCAGAGCCGGGAGGCTTCCTCCATGTAGTGGGTCGTGAGCAGGATCGTGAGGCCCCCGGCGCGCAGCTCCTCCAGACGGTTCCAGATCTGGTGGCGGGACTGCGGGTCGAGACCCGTGGTGGGTTCGTCGAGGATGAGGAGACGGGGATGGTTGATGAGAGCGCGGGCGAGCATGAGCCGGCGCATGAGGCCCCCGGAGAGTTCCACCACAGGGGCGTCACGGCGCTGATCCAGGGCGATGAACCGGAGGAGGTCCTCCGCGCGGCGTCGGGCCGCGGCGGGTTCGATGTCGAAGTAGCCGGCGAAAACCTCCAGGTTCTGAAACACCGTCAGCTCGGTGTCGAGGCTGTTTTCCTGCTGACAGACACCGATGCGGGACTTGATCTCGCGGGGCTTCTCGTCGATCCCGAGTCCGAAGACCTTCAGGCTTCCCGCCGTCCGGGGAGAGAACCCGTAGATCATGCGGATCGTCGACGTCTTGCCCGCGCCGTTCGGGCCGAGGATCCCGAAGCACTCCCCGGGCGAGACGGCAAAGGAAATCCCGTCGACGGCGACGAAAGGTCCGAAGGTCTTTCTCAGGTCCTGCACTTCAATGACGGGATCCACTTCGACGCCCCCGTTTTCGGGTCCCGTGCCGCCCTTATTTCTTCTTTTCCGCCGATCTCGAATAGACCGTCGCCTTCGTCTCCTTTCGGGCCTTTTCGATGAACTCGTTGATCTTCTTCTGCTCCTCGGCCTGTGTGGCCTTGATCTTCGCCTGTTCCTTCACGCTTTCGAAGGCGGGTGTTTCCGCCGCCTTTTTGTCTTCCAGCTTGATGATGTGATATCCGTAGGGCGTTTCGACGATGTCGCTGATGTCGCCGGGCTTCAGGCTGAAGGCCGCATTTTCGAACTCCGGTACCATGTTGCCGCGGGGGAAGTAGCCCAGGTCTCCCCCTTTCGCCTTCGAACCGGGGTCATCGGAGTACTCGGACGCGAGCTTGGCAAAATCGCTGCCGTCCTTCGCCTTCCCGAGGACGTCCTCCGCCTTCTTCCTGAGTTTCTTCTTTTCGTCGTCGCTGATGTCGCCTTTGAAACCGATGAGGATGTGCCTGACCCTGGCGGTTTCGGGTTTTTCGAATTCCTTGAGATGATTCTTGTAGTATTCCTCCACGTCCTTGTCCGTCACCTTCACCTTGGAGAGGACATTTTTCTGGACATAGCCCTTCGCAAGGTGCTCGTCGGTGAGGACCTGGATCTGCCTCCTCATGTTCTTGTCCTTGTCGAAACCCTGGCGCCTGGCCATCTCGGCAACGGCGATGATGGTGACGTAGTTGTTCAACAGGGCCTCCTCGTTCTTCGGGTCCATCCGAATCATGGCCTGCTGGTTCGGCGGATAGAAACCGATGAGGGTTTCGATATCGGCCTTGGTGATGTTCCTGTTCCCCACTTTGGCCAGGATTTCCGGTTCGGCCGCGGACGCCGCCGCTGCGGCGATGAAGAGACTCGCAAGTGCAAGCACCGCAAGCCCCGCGAGAGATTTCTTGATCATCTTTTCCTCCCTGATGTGATGTAATGCGGTGACGTTATCACAGGGGGGGGAAAATCAAAATGTTTTTTTGACTCCCCGGGCGGGACGGATCCTATGGACAAAGCGGTGGCCTGCGTCCCGGGTCTGTGGTATATATTTCAGAGGAGAAGGCGATGGCAAAGCGACGATGGCAAAGCCTGGCCCTTGCGGTCATCGTGATCGTAACGGTCCTCCAGTTCGGTTACTTCGGGTATCGCAACGCCGGGGGTGATCTTTATCTCGCGGCGCAACTGGCGGCGATCGCCTTCGGCGGCCTTACCATCATCTCCCTCGAACACCGTTACCGGAAGATCGGGTTCGCCGGGGCGGTCATTTCCTTCACCCTCTTCACCCTTCTGGTAGCCCTCTACTCAAAGCCTGTCGTGGAAACCCTCCAGCACTTTTTCCAGAGATAAGTTGAAAGGACGCCTCTGGAGAGCGCGGTTGATGCCGGGGCGCCATGCCTTTCAACCCGTTTCAACAATCAGCCCAATAGATTAAAAATCGAATAAATACAAAGATATAGATATTTATCCTCAAAAAAGACCATTTATCCCCAAAAAGGATTTAGAATTCCCCAAAAAGTTATGAAGATTTCCCAAAAGGGCACAAAAATCACCTCATGGGGAAAGCGACAGGAAAAACGGCGGCCCATAGTTTTTTAAATATTCGTATTTATTGCGTTATTTATCACGTTTCGATTGGCACGGATTCTGTAACAATGTGGCAAAACCCGATGGAAGGAGGTGACAATAGATGAAGAAGGTTCTGGCAGTGATCGTATCCATTCTTTTCGTTCTTTCTGTGACGGGTATGTGCTTCGCCCAGGCTGCGGCCCCGGCGGCGAAACCGGCAGAAAAGAAGGAGGCTGCTCCTGCGAAGCCTGAGGATAAGAAGAAGCCTGAGGCAAAGCCCGAGAAGAAGAAGGCAGAGAAGAAGCCGGCCAAGAAGAAAGCCGAGCCCAAGAAGGCTGAGCCGAAGAAAGAGGCGGCCCCGGCCCCGAAGGCTGAAGAGAAGAAGGCTGAGCCCGCAAAGAAGTAACAAATCGATTTCGGCTTTTCAGTGTTTTGACCGAAGAGGGGCATTGCGAAAACAGTGCCCCTCTTGGTTTTTTTACTGAGGCGCTCTCTGCGGACAGCGGTTGACCCATGTCGATGTGAGGGGCCCCGCGCCCTCAGCCCGGGCAAACCGTCGGTCCGACATCTCGGGGACATTCATTGAAAGAGAAATCCATCCCTCTCATCCTCATAATCATCCTGACCCTTCTGGCCCTCGTTGCCTGTGCCCAGCAGGAGCAGGGCCCGTCGAAGGGACCGCTCCCGAAGAAACCGGCCGCCAAGAAGCCCCCCGTCAAGCTGCAGTACCTCACCGGTGAGGTGATCTCAGTCAACAAGGCGAGGAAGACCATTCTCGTGAGGGTCAAGGATGGCGACCTGTTGTTCCACACCGACGGCCGGAGTTCTGTCCGTGTTGACGGCCGGCAGGGAAAGCTTGCCGACGTTACGGCAGGTGCAAAAGTCGCCGTCCGCTATATCGAAGCCGGAGACAAAAACATTGTCAGAAGCCTCATCATATCCACCCCGCCTCCCGAGCAGAAGATGCCCCCCGAGGCGCCCGCCGGGACGGATGTTCCTGCGGGCAAGGCTGCCGTGCAGCCCTGAATACCCTCCACGATCGACCCTGTCTTTGCCCCCCCCATCCCGATTCTTCAGATTTTCGGCTGAAGCCGGTCAGCCGAAGGCCTTTCAAACATTTTTTTCATCGTTTCATTCAACGGGTTGAACGTTTCATGGAGCAAAGGGGGTTTCGGGGCATTT
>FWPV01001536.1_pt1 | contig 63428 bp, 52 predicted proteins | sample 2228371 | NCBI WGS metagenome assembly FWPV01 (sample SAMEA103939776, study PRJEB20133) | metagenome
CCATCCACCGCCACCGAGCCTTTCTCCACTATGTAGCGGCCTATGGAAGGAGGGACCTGAACCCCCATTTCCAGGTGATGGATCCCTTTGCCCTTGCGTTGGATCCTTCCGACCCCATCTATGTGGCCAGTCACCAGGTGCCCCCCCAGTCTGTCCGATGGCCGGAGGGCCCTTTCCAGATTGACCTTTCGCCCCGTCCTCGCCTCCCCCAAGGTGGTGCGCCCCATGGTCTCGGGTGACAGCTCCACCTCGAAGACCCCTGGCCCAAACTCCACCACTGAGACGCAGACCCCGTCCACAGCGACGCTCTCACCTATCTGGAAGCCCTCCGTAGGAAGCCTGGTCTGGATCCGCAAACGTGCCACATCACCGTGCCGGTTCACTTGCCGCACGACACCTATATCCTGTATCAGACCGGTGAACACCTCTGTCCTCGCTCCACGGCTGCCCGCACCCCACGGGCCCTCCCGCGGGGACCTTCATGGGGGCTGTCTCAGGCCTTCCGCCTCGAGTCCTGGAGGAGCTCCCGCACCTCCTCGATGAACTGGCTTATGTCCTTGAACTGCCTGTAGACCGAGGCGAACCTCACGTACGCCACTTCATCGAGTTGGTAGAGGGCTTCCATCACCATCTCCCCTATGTCCGAACTGGGGATCTCCTTCTCCCCCAGTTCCTGGAAGTGGCGTTCGATGCGGCCGGTCACCTCTTCGATGACCTCTATGCTTATGGGACGCTTCTCGCACGCCTTCTTGAGCCCCGCCATGATCTTGTTTCGATCGAAGGGCTCCCGCGACCCGTTCTTCTTTATCACGAGCGGCAGTATCTCCTCCACGCGCTCGTAGGTGGTGAACCTTCTCTTGCAGAGCAGGCATTGACGCCTTCGCCTTATCACATCTCCGTCCTTGGACAGACGAGAATCAATGACCTTGTTGTCCAGCCCTTTACAGAACGGGCACTTCACTTGGCCCCCTTTCGAATCTGCTCGGCTAGGATCCCGCTGTGTCTCATCATCTCCTCGGCCAGCTCGTCTGCGTATCCGTCTCTGTAGACCACCCGCTGGATGCCCGCGTTGATGATCATCTTGGTGCATATGACGCACGGGTGTGTCGTGGTGTAGAGTGTTGACCCTTTCAGGCTGACCCCGTGGTTCGCCGCCTGGATGATGGCGTTCTGCTCCGCATGGAGACCTCTACAGAGCTCATGCCGCTCCCCAGGCGGGATCTCCATGGCCTCCCGCAAGCAGCCGACCTCGTCACAATGGGGAAGACCGCTGGGGGCCCCGTTGTAACCGCTGGCCAAGATCTGCCGGTCGCGTACAAGGAGGGCCCCCACCCGCCTCCTCAGACACGTGGAACGGCTAGAGACCAGCTCTGCGATCTCCATGAAGTAGTCGTCCCAGGAAAGACGGTTCACGCGCTTCGGCCCCCCCGGGCCGCCCCGTGCACCGACACCGGGGTCGTCCTGCGAGGATATACCGGGAAGGCCTCGCACAGCTCCCTGACCTCCTCCCGCACCCTTTCGAGAACAGATCCCTCCGATGGCGACCTGAGCACCTGATCTATCCACTCGGCGATACGAACCATCTCAGGCTCTTTCATGCAGCGGGTTGTGACAGCGGGGGTCCCAAGGCGAATGCCGCTGGTCTCCTGGACCCCCCTTGGGTCGTAAGGGATCGCATTCTTATTCACCGATATGCCGGCCCGGTCCAAGGCCTCCTCAGCCTGCTGTCCGGTTATGGCCAACTTCCTCAGGTCGAGCAGGAAGAGATGATTGTCAGTGCCGTTGGAGACTATGTCGTAACGCCTCTCCGCCAGTTCCTGTGCCAGGCATCGTGCGTTGCGGACGATCTGGGCCTGGTAATCCCTGAAATCCTTCCCCATGGCCTCTCGCAGTGCCACCGCCTTGGCAGCGATCACGTGCATCAGGGGGCCCCCTTGTATGCCTGGAAATACCGCCGCATCTATCGCTTGCGCATATTGGGCCTTGCACAGGATGAGCCCCCCGCGAGGGCCTCGCAAGGTCTTGTGTGTGGTGGCGGTGACGAAGTCCGCGTGGGGCACCGGGCTTGGATGGATGCCCGCCGCCACCAGCCCTGCGATATGTGCCATGTCCACCATCAGAAAGGCACCCACCTCCCGGGCTATGTCTGCAAAGGCCTCGAAGTCCAGGATCCTGCTGTAGGAGCTCGCCCCCGCCACGATCATCCTGGGGCGCGTCGCCCTGGCGATCCGAAGGACCTCCTCGTAATCCAGCAAACCCGTGTCCTGCCGCACCCCGTAGAAGACCGCGTGGTAGAACTTTCCCGAAAAGCTGGCTGGGGCCCCGTGGGTGAGATGCCCCCCGTGGGACAACCTCATCCCCAAGATCCGGTCACCCGGTTTCAGGGTGGCGAGGTACACCGCCATGTTGGCCGATGAACCGGTGGCGGGCTGGACATTGGCGTGATCGGCCCCGAACAGGGCCTTGGCCCGCTCGACGGCCAGCCGCTCCACCACGTCCACGTACTGACACCCCCCATAATACCTTCGCCCCGGATACCCCTCCGCGTACTTGTTCGTCATAACCCCGCCCTGTGCCTCCAGGACGGCCTCACTGACGTAATTCTCGGAGGCGATGAGGATGAGGCGGCTCTCCTGCCTGAGGAGCTCTTCCTCAAGGGCAAAGGCGACCTCCGGGTCCACGTCCCACAGATCAGACACCTGTCAGCTCTCCAAGTCCTTGCAGATCTCGACTTCCAGTTCCCGAATTCGATCCAGCCGAACCTTGTGTCTCCCGCCCTCGAACGGCTCCGCGAGCCAAGCCTTCACTATCTCCCTCGCTATTCCCTTCTCCAGGACCCTGCCCCCCAACACCAGACAATTGGCGTCATTGTGTCTGCGGCTCATGATAGCCGTGCCCAGATCATGACAAAGGGCGGCCCGGACCCCCGGAAAACGGTTCGCCACAATGGACATACCTATCCCGGTCCCGCACGCGAGGATCCCCCTCTGTGCCCTTCCGGAGGCCACCTCCCTGGCCACACGCGCCGCGTACTCTGGGTAGTCCACTGGTCCCGGGCCATGGCTCCCCATATCTCTGACCTCGTATCCGAGATCGACCAGGAGGGACTTGAGCTCCTCCTTGAGCTCCACCCCTGCGTGATCGGCACCCATGGCAACAACGGTCTTCATCGCACTACATTCTATCCTCAATATGATGGGCCGTCAATCGGGCCGCGAGAGAAAACCTTTGAAAATCAAGGGCGTTACACGAAGTCAGCACAGGTTCGGCAGCACGATGGGGCTACCAGAGGGCTCGGGACGGGGTGACCCCAGATGCACGAGGCCGGGGCTCAAAGGGGGGCCTCCAAGTGCCCCCCTGTTCGTCCCTACACGTTTTCCGCTATGTAATTGATGGCATCCTGAACCGTCTGGATCTTCTCCGCCTCTTCATCGGAGATTTCCATCCCGAACACCTCTTCCAGGGCCATGATGAGCTCCACCAGGTCCAAGGAGTCAGCGCCGAGGTCGTCCACGAAGGAGGCCTCTGGCACTATCTCTTCCTCGCTGATCCCCAACTGCTCCGCTATGATCTCTTTCAAGCGTTGAGTGATCTTCTCTACGTCCGCTGCCATTCCCAGTTACCTCCTTGCACAAGGGTTTAACGTCCTAGTCTGGACGAATGTAAAGAGAAAGCCCCGACGATGCAAGAGAAAAGATCGAGGAGCCGCTAATCCCTCCCTCTTGCGGGCAACCTTTGGGTCCAAAGGAGCCGACGCTGACTTCCAGGCCAATCTTCACACCATAGCTCTGAAACCAGACACTTCCCATTCGCGGTCCCCAATCACATGAGCAGCCCGCCGCTCACATTGAGCACTTCCCCTGTGATGTACGCCGACCACTTGGACGCGAGGAAGATCACAACAGAGGCCACCTCCTCAGTGGAGCCGAACCTCTTGAGGGGGATGAGCCCGAGGATCTCCCCTTTGACCTTTTCGGGCAGCCCATCGGTCATCTCCGTCATGATGTAACCTGGGGAGACCGCGTTGACGCGGATGTTCCAAGGGGCCAACTCCTTTGCCAGGGCCTTGGTGAGACCTATGAGCCCGGCCTTGGATGCGGAATAGTTCGCCTGTCCGGGGTTCCCCGTCATGCCGGCCACGGAGGCTATGTTGATGATACACCCTTCCCTCCTTCTCATCATGGCCTTGGCCACGGTCCTGGCACAGTGGAATGCCCCCGTCAGGTTCACCTCCAGGACGTCCTTCCAGTCCTGTGGCTTCATGCGCACGAAGAGCTGATCCCGGGTGATCCCGGCGTTGTTGACGAGGATGTCGATCCTCCCTCGGACATCGAGGATTGCCTGACACGCCTCTTGAACCTGGTCGTACTGCGCCACGTCGAACCGCCTCAGCTCGCAACTGCCGCCTGCGGCCTGTATCTCGTCCACCAGCAGTTGGGCCGCCTCGTGGGAGCTCTGGTAATTGACCACCACGTGTGCCCCCGAACCGGCCAGGCCCAGGCATATGGCCCTTCCTATCCCACGGGCCCCGCCCGTCACCAGGGCGACCTTTCCCTCCAGATCTCCTTCGAACCCGCCCATCTTCGACCTCAAGCCAGGGCCTTCAGGACCTCCCGGAGGCCCGCTGAATCCTCCATCTGGAGGGTCTCCACCCCCGGTGCGATCCTTTTCATGAGGCCCACCAGGACCTTCTTGGGGCCCAGCTCGATGGCGAGATCAACCCCCTGCGCCACTGCCCCCTCCATGGACTCCTGCCATCGAACCGGTTCGCTCACCTGTCTGGTCAGCAGATCGACCATGGCCCTGGCCGACGGATAAGGTGCGGCATGGACATTCGATATCACATCGAAGGCCAGCTCTCCGCAGCTCACCTTCTCCAGTTCTGCCCGGAGGCGTTCCCCTGCCGGGATCATGAGCGGGCAATGAAAGGGGGCGCTCACTGGAAGGAGGACAGCCTTGCGGCCCCAACGTTCCTTTATCGTCCTGGAGACCCGTTCCACCGCGTCGGCGTGGCCGGAGATCACCACCTGTCCCGGGGCGTTGTAATTGGCAGGCCTCACGACCCTTGAGCCCGCGCACTCATCGCAAAGCCGCTCCACCACGTCTCTGTCGAGCCCCAGGAGGGCGGCCATGGCGCCCTCCCCTTCCGGGACGGCCTCCTGCATGAATTGCCCCCTCTTTCGCACCAGGGTCACGGCACTCGAGAAGCTCACCCCCCCTGAGGCCACCAACGCCGCATACTCCCCAAGGGAGTGACCGGCAGCGCAAAAGGGCTCGACCTCGCCCTCCGAGCGCAGGACGCGCCAGGCGGCCACACTCACGGTGAGCATAGCGGGCTGCGTATTCACGGTCCTGCGGAGATCCTCCTCCGGTCCCTCGAAGCAGAGCTTGCACATGTCCTGTCCCAGGGCATCGCTGGCCTCCTCGAAGGTCTGCCGCGCCACCGGGAACAGATCGAAGAGCTCCTTGCCCATCCCCACGTACTGGGACCCTTGGCCTGGGAACAGCAACGCGATCCTGCGCCCCATCTCCCCTCGTCACCCCCATCAATACCTGAACAAGGCCGACCCCCAGGTGAAACCTGCACCGAAGGAGTCCACAAGGATCAGATCACCCCTTCGGATCTTCCCTTCCCGGACTGCCTCGTCCAGGGCAGTGGGAATGGAGGCCGCAGAGGTGTTTCCATACTTGTTCACCGTCACGATCACCTTCTCGGGCGGGATCTCCAGCCTTTGTGCCACTACCTCCATGATCCGGATGTTTGCCTGGTGGGGGATGAACCAGTCGATATCGCCGACGCTCACGCCGTTGTGCTCCAGGGCCTGCTGGCCCACCTCGACCATCCTCCGCACAGCGTGTTTGAAGACCTCGCCCCCCTGCATCTTGAGGTAGTGGAGCCTGGCGTCCAGGGCCTCGTAGGTGGGGGGCTGGCGTGAACCCCCGGCCGGCATATGGATCAGCCTCCAGAGACTCCCGTCCGAGTGCAGGTGAACGGAGAGCAATTCCCCCTCCCCGTCCCCGTTGCGCAGGCCCAGCACCACGGCCCCGGCACCATCCCCGAAGAGCACACATGTGGCGCGGTCCTCGTAATCCACACGATTGGAGATCACCTCTCCCCCCACCACCAGTGCCAATCTGTGGGAGCCGTCTTGGAGGAATTTCTGAGCGATGGCCAGGCCGTAAATGAACCCTGGACATGCGGCATTGACGTCGAAGGCCACAGCGTGGCTCGCCCCCAGTGCGTGCTGAAGGAGGCAGGAGGCAGATGGGGTCGGCATGTCCGCCGTGACCGTCCCGACCACGATGAGATCCAGCTCTCCGGGTTCGACGCCGGCCATCTCCAAGGCCCTCTCCGCCGCAGGCGTAGCCATGTCGGTCAAGGCCTGACCTGGCCATATCATCCTTCGCTCCTTGATCCCTGTGCGGGTCACGATCCATTCGTCGTTGGTGTCCAGTATCTCCTCGAAATAGGAGTTAGGAATCACCCGCTCGGGCAAGAAGGACCCTGTCCCCTTGATACATACCTTGTTCACGGGATAACCCTGTCCCTTCTCTTCGTTTGGCGGCACGCCGCCGTGGATCCCTCGGTGCTACTTCTTCTTCTCGATGAACTCTTTGCCCTTGTAAAAGCCACAGCTGGGACATACGCGATGAGGGGCCTTGGGCTCATTGCACTGAGGGCAGAGGGTGATCGCGGGCTGGGTGAGGTGATCGTGGGATCGCCTTTTGTCCCGGCGGGTCCTAGATTGTCTCCTCTTCGGTACGGCCATGATGTTTCCTTCCTACACCTTTCCTTGTCCATTCCGTATCAGCGGTGCGCCTTGATCCTACGAAGGGCATCCCAACGGGGATCGCCCGCTGTCTCGACACACCCACAGCTCTCCAGATTGAGGTTGACCCCGCATTTGGGGCAGAATCCCTTGCAGTCCGCACTGCACAGAGGCTTCATGGGGAGGGACAGAACGATCTGCTCGTAGACCAGATCCGACAGGTCGATCTCCTCCCCTTCGTAACTTGCGCTCTCCAGGTCCTCCAAGGAGAGCCCCTTCTCCACGGGTTCCGAGGCCGCCCCCGAGGACCTGCAAAAGGTGAACCGGGTCTGGACGTCGATGGGAAGGACGAAAGGCTCCAGACATCGGGCGCATGCCAGCGACACTGCGGCCACCAGCCCCATCCTCACCCGCACATCCTGCCCGAGGCGCTCCAGACGAAGATCCAACTCGATGGGTTCGACCAGCCTGATGGGATGGGTCGGGTCATCGGCCTCAGGGGGAAGCGCGAACCAAGAGGCCTCGATGAGGCGCCTAGCGGATAGACCTTCAACCGGGATCTTGTTGACCAGGAACTTGAGATCGGCCTCTCCCCTCGAATGCATCTCGACCTCTTGTCTTCTCGCCTCACGACCTCAAAGGGTCAAGCTATATTTAGGGAAAAAAGGCTCCTTGTCAAGTGGAAGGGCGGTGGGCAAGTTTCGGGGGCAGCCCCTGAAGGGGTGAGGCGATACTTTCGTGCTGTCATCATGGCCCTTGGATGTAGTAGAATGAATGCGCGAGGCCCTTTCAGAGACCTTGCAGCTCCATGCCGCGGAGAGGCCTCGACTCGATGGCCGTCGGAGGATGAGGTGTCCTCACTTCCTGCAGGTTCCCAGGAGATGGGCCGGGACCAGAGACGGTCTCCTGAGGCAAACGCCGATTTCTTCCAAGCCCTCACAGATCTACCTGATCTCGGGTTCGTCATAATCGATGGGGATTACCGGGTGGAGTTCGCCAACGCTTGGGCCGGGAGGATCACGGGATTCGATCCGAGCCGGATGGTGGGTATGGACCTCTTGGCCCTTTTCGAGCCTTCGGGGCGGGCGGGGATCCTCCAGTCCCTGTCCAGGGAAGAGATGGGGTCATTTGAGACAGCCCTTTCCACAGCCAGTGGGGCCCGCAAGGTCGTGGATGTCTCGTGGAGAAGGTATGAGCCGTCAGGAGAAGGCCACCGCTTCGTGGTGGCCCTGAAGGACGTCTCTCCTCACGCATCGGCCCAACGGGCGGCCACGGAGGCGCAGGCCGAGGCGCGAAACCTGGCGGAGATGGCAGACATAGGGATCCTGGTGCTGGACGAGGAATTTCGCGTGGAGTTCGCCAATCAGATGGCCGCTCAGATCATGGGCCTCCCCTCTTGCGAACTCCAAGGGAGGGATTTCGGCTCTTTCCTCGACAAGGAGACCAAGGTGCAGCTCAAGGGGGTGGCCTCCGGCCTGGGGCCAGGAGAACATCGCCGCCTCAGCATGGAGATCCCCGTCCATCCACCACACGGGGAAGGCCTTCTGGCGGAGATGACATTGGCCGTGGTGGGCGGGCCAGAGGGGCAGGTGAAGACCTACGCATATTTGAGAAACCTCACGGAGAGCATCCAGCTGCGCAAGGCCAATGAGTTCCTCCAGAACGTCATCAAGAGTTCCGTGGATGGTATCATCGCCGCGGACATGAAGGGCAACATCATCATCTTCAACGAGGGTGCCGAGCGCCTTCTCGGATACCGGGCCCATGAGGTCATATCCAAGGTCCACATCACTCAGCTCTACCCGCCCGGCATGGCCAAGAAGATCATGCGAAGGCTCCGCAGCGATTCTTACGGCCCCAAAGGCAAACTCCCTACCACTCATGTCACCTTGGTGGCCAAGAGTGGGGACCATGTCCCAGTGCACATCTCCGCTGCCATAGTGTACGAGGGGCAAAAGGAGATCGCCACGGTGGGGATCTTCACGGATTTGAGGGAACGGATCAGGATGCAGCGGCAATTGGAGGACACCTACAAGCAGCTCTTGCATTCAGAGAAGCTGGCGTCTCTCGGGAAGCTTGCGGCCGGGGTGGCACACGAGATAAACAACCCCTTGGGCGGGATCCTCATATACGCCAACCTGCTCTTGGAACAGGCAAGAGACGAGGCGATGAAGAGGGACCTGCAGGAGATCATCGACCAGACCCTGCGATGCAAGGAGATAGTGCAGGGGCTCCTAAATTTTGCCAGAAAGACAGGCGAGGAGAAGGTCCCCACCCAGTTGAACGAGACTCTGGAAAAGTGTATCTCACTGATGGAGAAGCAGGCCCTTTTCCACAACATCAAGGTGGAAAGGGAGTTCGAGGCTGATCTGCCGTGCGTACTGGCCGATCCCAGTCAGATCAACCAGGTCTTCACCAACCTCATCGTCAACGCCGCCCAGGCCATGGACGGGAAGGGGACCCTGCGCCTGCGCACATGGAGCGAGGGGACCCCGACCGAGGTCCACGTGGAGGTATCCGACACCGGAGTCGGGATCCCTGAGCAAGACCTCCCTCGCATCTTCGACCCGTTTTTCTCCACCAAGGCCGTTGGGAAGGGGACCGGCCTCGGCCTGAGCATCGCCTATGGCATCGTGAAGCGCCACGGCGGGGAGTTCCAGGTCCGAAGCCGCGTCGGACAAGGTACCACCTTCCACGTGAAGTTCCCCCTCGAGGGCAAACTGGAAGAGGGCTTCGCCCGAAGGGGAGAAGCGGCCGAGATACGGGACAGCGACAGGAGGGTCTACGACGTGGCCCTCGCGGGGGAAAAGGGCCTGCTGAAGCTGCTCACCTTTTACGAGGAGTTCGAGCCAAAGGGGGCATTCGAAGGGATCCCGCCCTCGAATCGGAGGGAGAGACGCCGTTGGGTGACGGGTCTGGTCGCTGGATGGCGCAACTTCCTCATCTTGGCGGGGGACAGAGTTGTGGGACATGTGGCCGTCACCATGGGCGGTTCTGTCCTCCAAGAGCTCATCATCTTCCTCCATCAGGATCACAGGGGGAGGGGTCTGGGGACCGCGGCGCTTCGCTACATCATCGCCCGCATGGAAGAGGAAGGGTGTCGAAGACTCTGGCTGACCGTGGAGAACACCAATTTGCCTGCCATCCGCTGTTTTCTCAAGGTCGGATTCCGATTCACCTCAAGCCTCATGGAGTCCGAGCTGGAGATGATCCTGGATATAGAGAGGCCGGGCTGAGGCCTCGAGGCCATGCCCGCTTTGGAGGGCAACGACTGCCAAGCCCTCGGATGCGACGGCCCGGGCACTCCCCCCTTTGTATCATGCGGGCCTAGGCCGCGGAGGTCTCAGGACAAAGGTCAAGGCCGCGGAGACGAGGAGCAAGACCCCGGCTATTAGGTAAGCCAGATCGAACTTGCCCGTGGCATCGAAGACCCTCCCCGATATGTAGGGCAGTATCAGGCCCCCTGCGCCCCAGGCAGTGAAGATCAGCCCGTAATTGACCCCGAAGTTCTTCAAGCCGAACCAGTCCTTCGTCACCGATGGGAATACAGACAGATTGGCCCCGTAGTTGAACCCAAGGAGCATCGAGATGATGATGAAGACGGTCCAGTTGCCCACGAACTTCAAGAGGAACATCAGGACTGCCTGGAACAAAAAGACGATGAGCATGGTCTGCGTTCGGCCTATCTTGTCCGAGAGGAACCCGGCTATGACCCTCCCCGAGGCATTCCCCACCGCCAAGAGGGCCACCAGGACGAAACCCGCCTGGATCTCAGCTTGAATCTGACTGATCTTCGCTAGTTTGCCGATAATCATCAGCCCGGCCCCTGCAGCGAACATGTACATGAACCAGAGGCAGTAGAACTGGGTGGTCCTGAGCAATTCCGAGGCGGTGAAATCCACCTTTGCCTGTCCTCCCCCGGGGAGGGACGTGGCCGCGGCCACCTTCGCTGGGTTGGCGGCCAGCGGCACATATCCCGCGGGTGGGTTGCGAAGCAACTGGGAGAGGATGGTCACCGCCACCAGAAAGGCGATCCCGAAGATGAGCAGGCTATTGTTCACACCGTAGGCCTTCAGGAGCTGCTCAGCAAGGGGGGCAATGTAGACCGAGGCCAAGCCGAAGCCAGCCACGACGATCCCGGCTATCAGACCGGTCCGGTAAGGGGGAAACCACTTGACCGCGGGTGGTGTGGCAGAGGCATAGCCCAGGCCGATCCCGGCCCCGCCCGCCAGGCCGAATCCTATCACGAAGCCCAAGAGGGACGTGGAAAGGGCCGCGATGATCAGTCCGGCACCGACCAGGACCCCGCCAGCCGTGGCAACCCAGCGCGGTCCGATCTTGTCCTGCATCTTGCCGGCAGGCACCATCACCAGGGCGAAGACCAGACAGGCGATGGAATAGGGCAGGGCCCTGTCGGCCTCGGTCCATCCCCATTCAGCCGGTATCCTCTTGGATATGACGCTCCAGCTGTAGAGCACACCCAAGGCCAGGTTGATGCCCGTGCCGGCGAACACCACCGGCCAACCCCGGTTCTTCGTCCCGTCGCCCATTGGAACTCGCCCCCCTTCGCAGCCGCCGCTCGAACCGAAGTCACCTCGGAGGTACGATCATTGCCCCTCACAGTCGTCCGGCCACCAGCTTGTCCACAACGGAGGGATCCGCAAGGGTGGTGGTGTCTCCCAGCTCACCAATGGCCCCCTCGGCGATCTTTCGCAGGATCCGCCGCATGATCTTGCCGCTGCGAGTCTTGGGAAGGGCATCGGCAAAGTGGAGCTTGTCGGGTGACGCAATGGGACCGATCTCCTTCCTGACGTGCTGGATGAGCTCTCTCCTTAGTTCCTCGGTGGGATCCACCCCCTGTTTCACGGTCACAAATGCGTAGATCCCCTGGCCTTTCACGTCATGCGGGAAGCCCACCACCGCCGCCTCTGCCACCTTGGGATGGGCCACCAAGGCGCTCTCGATCTCCGCAGTCCCGAGTCGATGTCCGGAGACATTGAGCACGTCGTCTACTCGGCCCATGAGCCAGAAGTATCCGTCCTCGTCCCTCCTGGCCCCGTCCCCCGTGAAATAGACACCTGGATACTGGACGAAGTATGTCTGTTTGAACCTCTCCGGGTCTCCGTATACCTCACGCATCAAGCCTGGCCAAGGCTTCCTGATGACCAGATAGCCCCCCTCGTTGACCTCGGCCTCGCTTCCGTCCTGCCGGATGACCACCGGATCCACCCCAAAAAAGGGCAGGCTGGCCGAACCCGGTTTCTGGGGCATCGCCCCTGGCAGGGGGGTGATGAGTATCCCACCTGTCTCGGTCTGCCACCAGGTGTCAACGATGGGACAGCGTTCCTTCCCGATGACCCTGTAATACCAGAGCCACGCCTCAGGGTTGATGGGCTCACCCACGGTCCCGAGGAGCCTGAGGGAGCTCAGGTCCCTCCTCTCGGGCCATTTCTCGCCGTCCCTCATCATGGCACGAATGGCGGTGGGGGCGGTGTAGAGGATATTTACCGAATACTTCTCCACGACCTCCCAAAAGCGATCGGGTTCCGGGTAGTTGGGGACACCCTCGAACATGACAGATGTGGCCCCCGAGGCCAACGGCCCATAGACTATGTAGCTATGACCCGTCACCCAACCTATGTCCGCGGTGCACCAGAAGACATCCTCATCGCGATAGTCGAAGATGTACTGAAAGGTCATGGCAGTGTACAGGAGGTAACCGGCGGTTGTATGAAGCACCCCCTTTGGCTTTCCGGTGCTCCCGCTCGTGTAGAGGATGAACAAGGGGGCCTCCGCGTCCATCACCTCCGGCTCGCACTTGGGGGGGCTATCCTTCATGAGCTCTCCCCACCAATAGTCACGCCCCTCCTTCATCGGGGCATCCTTGTCTATCCTCCTGACCACGATGCAGCGCTTCACATCCGGACAGGCCTCCATGGCCAGGTCCGCTGTCTTCTTGCTCTCCAGGATCCTTCCCGACCGATAACCATAGTTGGAAGTGACCACGGTCTCGGCCTTGGCATCGAGGATCCTGTCCCTGAGGGAATCTGCGCTGAATCCACCGAAGACCACGCTATGGACCGCCCCGATGCGTGCGCAGGCCAACATGGCTATGGGCAGCTCCGGGATCATGGGGAGGTATATGGTGACCCTGTCGCCCCTCTTGACCCCCATCTTCTTGAGGACATTGGCGAACTTGCCCACCTCGTGATGGAGCTGCTGGTAGGTCAAGGTCCTGGACTCGTCGAGCGGCTCTCCTTGCCATATCAAGGCGGCCTTCGTCCTCCTCCAGGTCTTCAGATGCCGATCCAGACAGTTGTAAGAGGCGTTCAACTTGCCGCCCCTGAAATAGCGAAGGTAAACGTCATCCTTGAAGCTGTACTCCTCAACGGTGTCCCATCTCTTGTACCAGTCCAAATACTGCTCGGCCATCTCGGCCCAGAATCCCTGTGGGTCCTCGATGGAGCGTCTATAGAGTTTCTTGTACTCCTCAATGCTCTTCAGACGGGCCTTTTCCACGAAGTCCTTGGGAGAAGGGAAGACCCTTTTCTCTATGTACACGGAATCAACCCCTGCGGCTCTCTCCTGTGCCATGCCGTTTTTCTCCTTTCTTTGTTCTAACTTCGCAGCGCACCTTCGGGCACACTGGCCCTCGATCCCATGCCCCCCAAGGTTAGCGGCCCGCGAGCATCGGGTCCGCAGTTGTGTGGGTATGGGCGCTACCTTCGGGCCAGCGAGCGCCCGCAGCCCTCATCGAGATATGTCCCGTGGCCATAGTGCTCAACAGGTGTAGCCACATGAACTGGAACGGTCGCTACTCACAACAGTAAAGGTCAACAGTCGACTTCGCACGGCTCTGGCCACGGGACATACTGGCTGCATCTTTTCGCAAGGGCCATGCCAATGCCTCCCCATAGGGAGAGGGTCGACTAACCGACGAGAATCAAGGCCATTCGCCCTTCCGTCACCTCCTTTCGTTTCTGGTCAGACAAGCAAACCTGCCAGCTTTTTTTACAGGGTGTCAAGGATCTTTTCGTGATGGTCCGGTTTTCCCTTTGAACTTCAAGAGACAAGACCTTATAATGCGACCATAGACGCCGCCTCGGCAAGTACCGGGAGCTCAGCACACATGGGTTGCCTCTACCTAGGCTCAACCGGGGACCATGCAGGCCAGACACTCTTTGCCTGGGCCCTCAGTCGAAGGCTCCTGGAAAAGGGACTGAAGGTCTCTTTTTTCAAGCCATTCGCCACCCACCCTGTCGAGTCGGGGGGAAGCTGGACCGATCGCGACGCGCTCTTCTTCAAGGAGGCGTTGGATCTCCAGGCCCCCCTGGATACCATCTGTCCCTTCCTGCTCACCGGGACGTCCCTGATGGAGATGAGCCCTGAGGGGATCATAGACCAGATCGCAACATCGGTAAAGCGGATCTCTTCCGAGGTTGACATCCTGTTGATCATGGGCTTCAAGGACGTCTTCTTCGACGACGTCTCACACCCAGTCTCTGACACCGCCATCATCAACGCCCTGGGGGCCGATCTCCTCCTTGTGACCCGCTATCAGGAGGCACCGACGGCCATTTACTCCATCCTCTCCGTCTGTTCCCTCCTTCGCGAGAGGGTCAAGGGGATCATCCTGAACCGCGTGCCGCCAGAGAAGATGGAGGTCATCCGAGCGCAATTCCTCCCCTTTCTGATCCAGAAGGGGGCCCCCATCTCCGCCTGCCTCCCCGAGGACCCTATGCTGGCGTGCAGGAGCCTGAGGGAGGTCCTGCAGGTCGTGGAGGGGGATTTGCTCCTGGGCGAGGATGGCCTGGAATTGCCGGTGGCCGGGATGACCGTCGGATCAGCAGACCTGGAAGAGGGGCTTGAGGTCTTCAAGCGAGTCTACAACAAGGTGGTCCTCGTGGGGCCTGAGTCCACCGAGACCGGTGCCCAAGGGCCCTCTGGGACCAGGTCGGTGGTGGGGATCCTGCTGACCTCTCACCGCCTGCCGCCTCCTGTCATCGTGGAGTCGGCCAGAAGGGCCGGGGTGGCCCTCGCCCTGGTCAAGGAGGATACCTTCGCCACCCTGGAACGGTTGCAGAGGAGCGCCCCGTCTCTGTCGCCGGCTGACCGAGGGAAGTTGCGCCGCTTCACGGAGCTGCTGGACCAGGAGCAGGCCTTCGACCGGCTCATCACCTCCTTGGGACTGTGAGGCCCTCTGTTCTGTACCTTGGCGGGATCCCGGGGCAGCAGCGTCCGCGCACCCACCCCAGGCAGGCAAGGAGTGGAAGGTGTCCACTCCGTGCCGAGTGCAGCATGGCGACCGCTAGGTGCTCCCGCTGCATCTTCACCTTATTGTCTCAGCGATGAGGCTCAGGAGCCTGGAGGGGGAGATGGGCTTGCTCAGGAAGAGGTTGGCCCCTGCCTCCAGCCCCTGGGCCCGGTCTTCGTCTCTGCTCTTCGCCGTGAGGAAGACGACTGGGGTGTCCTTGTAAGGCTCCTTCTGACGGATCTTCCTGCAGAGTTCGAAACCGTCCATCTCCGGCATCATGATGTCCAGGATCAATAGGTCGAAGCCATCCTTTTCCAGCATCTTCAGCGCCTCTGCCCCGCTGTTGATGGTTTGCACCTCGTAGCCTTGCGGTTTGAGGAGTTCCTTTAGGGCTATGAGTACCAACTCGTCGTCGTCAACGATCAGAATCCGCTTGCCCATCTCTCTCTCCTTGTCGCGACCCGATGATGGGTAGGATCACCCTCACCTCTGTCCCCACCCCGACTTCGCTGTCGATCTCCAGACGCCCCCCATGATCCTCGACGATCTTGAAGCAGAGCGAAAGGCCGAGACCCGTCCCCCTCCCCACTGGCTTGGTTGTGAAGAACGGCTCCATCACCTTGTCGAGGATCTCCCTTGGTATCCCCACCCCGGTGTCCTTCACCGAGGCCACGACCCATCGTTCCCCCCCATCGCCCGTGGCATAGGAGGCGATGCTCAGCCCCTTGGGGCCTGACACTGGGTCCAGGGCGTCTCTGGCGTTGGAGATGAGGTTCAGGAATACCTGCTCGAGCTGGTTGGCGTCCCCGAGGACCTTTGGCAGCCCTTCGGAGAGCCTCTTCACCAGCGAGATGTTGTGCTCGATCAACTGCTGGCCCATGATCAAGAGCGCGTTCTCGATGGGCCCATTGACGTCGAGCTCCTCGAACTCCCCCCTGCTCAGCCTGGAGAACTCCCTGAGATGGTCCACGATCCTTGCGATTCGGTCGTTGCATCTTCTAATGATATCGAGCCGGTCCCTGTTCGGACCATCCTCCTTGAGGTCGTTCATTATGACATGCAACATGGTCTGCGAGGCCATGATGGGGTTGTTCAATTCGTGTGCCACCGCGGCCACCAGCTCACCCAACGCCCTCATCTTCGAGGATTCGACGAGGTGGGCCTGGGTCTGCCTCAGCTCGGCCTCCAGCCGCTTTTGCTCGGTGATGTCCTTGAAGACCCCCACTGTCCCCATGACATGACCCTCCCCATCCCGGAGGAGGGCAGCGGAGGTCATTATGGAGAGCACCTTTCCATCCTTGCGTCTCACCTCCATCTCGTAGTTCTCGGTCCTTTCCCTCATCCTCAGGATCCCCATCACATCCCTGGCCTCCTGGATCCCACGCAGGTAGCAGTAGGAGATATGTCTCCCGAGCAATTCCTCCCTGTGGTATCCCAGCATCTCCTCCATCCCGCGGTTCAGATAGGTGATGTAACCCTTCATGTCAGTGGCCACGATCCCGTCGACGGAGCTCTGCATCACGTTTTCCAGGAACTCCTTGGTCTCCCTCAGCTCCCTTTCCAGGGCCTTTCTCTGGGTCAGGTCTCGGACGATCTCTACGAACCCGGTGACCTTCCCTGATGGATCCTGGATGGCCGTCACCACTGAATGGGCGGGAAAGGTGCTCCCATCCTTCCTGACTCGATCCACCTCCAGTTCGCACAGCCCTTCGGTCCTGGTCCTCTTCGATATCTCCTCCTGTATCCCCCTTTCCCGGTCCTCGGCTCGGATCGTGACCCCGATGTTCTCTTTGCCCAGCACCTCTTCCTTTTTCCAACCAAAGACCCTCTCGGCCCCGGTGTTGAACTCTATGATGGTCCCGTAGAAGTCCAGGGCCATGATGGCGTATTCCGTGGCGCTCTCCAGGATGCTGTTCAGGAAGCGCGACAGGTCCCGGTACTTCTCCCTGGATTCTTGAAGCTCGCGGGTCCTCTCCTCCACCATCTTCTGGAGGTTCGTAGTGTAATCCTGGATCTGGGCGGCCATGCGGTTGAAGGAGTAACCGAGGATGCCGAACTCGTCGTCTCCCTTTATCTCCACACGCTGAGACAGGTCCCCGTCGAGCATCCTCGTGGTGGCTCGAGTCAGTTCGAGGACGGGCCGGGTCAGGACGTTGGATAGCCCTATGGTGAGCCCGAAGACCATGGCCGTGCTCACGACCACCACTATGATGATGAAGCGCTCTGTCTCGTAGAGGGCCTGATAGATCTCCTCCTCGTAGGTCCCTGCCGCTATGATCCAGTCCCAAGGGCGGAAGTATATGTACTTGGTGATCTTCTGCCTGGGCTTGGTTTCACCTAGCTCCGGGTTCATCCAGGGATAGCGGATGGTCCCCACCTGCTCATCCGCGAGGAGCAGGGCGCCCTCTATCATGGCCCTGATGTACTCGAAGCCGCTCGTATCCCTCGAATCCAGTATGTTGTCGCCCTCCTTTGCCGGGTGGACCCTCAATGTGCCTCCGCTGTCGATGGTGTAGACATAACCTGTCTTGCCGACCTTGATCCCCTTTATCTCGTTCTTGAGAGAGCTGGCGCTCTGCTCCCTTACCCCCACGTACAGGGCACCGATCACCGCTCCCCCCCCGTCCACGATGGGCTCGTAGGCCGCTATGTACCAGTCGTCCACCACGAAGGCCCTCCCGGTATAGGCCCTCCTAGCCAGGATGGCCTCGGTGACCGGGCTCTCTCGCGGAATGAAGGTACCGACCGCCCTGCGCCCGTCCTTTCCGGTGACGTTGGTGGATATCCTCAAGAGGCGGTTTCCGCCGATGAACTGAAAGATGGTGCAGGTCCCACCGACGAGCAACTGCACCTCATCGACGATGCAGGTGTCGTGCTGGATCCTTATCCCCCCCACCTTCCACACCGGCACCTCCACGGGCTCGACCTCGTGGGTGATCTGGTTCACTGCATCGAAGCGGACCCTCTCCCCCTCCACCACCTCCACACCGGGGCCGAAGCGCTGAAGCACGTAGCGTGCCACCTTCAGGTCAGAGGAGACCTTCTGCTGCACCATCTCCTGCTGGGCCTTGCACATGGAGTAGATGCTCCTCACCAGGTGCTCGAGGTCCTGCTCGGCCGCCTCCCTGAGGGCATCGTTGAACCGTTTGGTCGACAGGAAGGCGACCACCAAGAGGGGAAGGAGGACCAGGAACACGGTGATGCTGATGAGCTTTGTCCGGATCTTCCAGTCGCTGAAGGGGCTCACGAGTCTTCTTGGTCTCTCAGGAGTCGAAAGGTCGCTTTTCATGGGTCTCCCCGACGATTAGACCACAGAGCCTTGCCCTGTGTAAAGATCGCCAACACCCCCTCAAGGTCCCCTCAGTCGCTGTCATGGGAACCGACGATTCCCTTGGAGATCATTCGGTTGGCCCTGGAACGGCCCTGGCCGATCATGGCGGCCACGGCGCACTTGCTGGCAATACCCCTAGACGAGGCACATGCGAGGCGTCAGTATACAGGATCTGGATACGTCACCATCCCCCTAGGTCTGTCCACCATCCGGTACATCACCGGAGAGACCCACCCCTCATCGAGCAAATCGTCCTCTATCTCCAGCAGGACCCCGTCGTGGATGGCCCAGCTTCTCCCTCGCACCGTGTTGGCGAGGGCGCGGTCTCGAAACGGGGTGCTCCCGTCGAGCTTCTCGTAGAGGGCCCCTCCGGGTTGGAACAGCTCATGGATCCTCTTCATCTGCGCGTACCGTGTGAAGTAGCTGAAACCGTGCCCCTCATAGGTGATGGCGTTGTGATAGAAGAGTGCCTCCAGCCTGACGCTTTTGATGCCGAGGACCCGGCAGAAGAAATCCAGACACCGGATCACCTCTCCGGTCAATCTCATGCCCTTCCTGACCTGTCCGGGATAGAGCCCAGCCTTGAAGGCCCTCTCCTCCTCGATCAGGTTCCTGGAGGCCCAACCGAAGAGGGTGTCCCTGCCCTGCTGGTCTATGTGGGTAAGGAAGCGCTCTGCCTTGGGGTCGTTGACTATCAGGAAATCCCAGTCGAGCTGGGTATGGTCCGGCGTGTCGGAGAGTTGGATGGAGAACACTGGGTCCTCGACCCCCGGCAGTTTGAGCTCCACCAGACAGGTCCTCTCCCCTCTGGGACAGAAGAAACGGACCACCTGCCTCCCTTCCTCGTCGCAGAAAGACAGGGGGTTTATGCGAAAGAGGTGGTAAAGGGACGGAGGGATCAAGAGGCGGAATATACCCTCCTTTTCTGCCTGCGAAAGCCGGCTTATGCGCTGAATCCATGACATGGGAAAGGGCCCTCGTCGTCCTCTCTTTAGACCATTTCAGTGGATATGGCAAGCCGTTTACCGACTCTTGAACATGGACCCGCCACCCTTGGGCTTGGGGGGAGGCCCTGGGTCAGGATTCCCGTTGTTTGTCCGCTGTCCCTCCCATGTGGAAACCGTGTCTGGCCGGGTGCATGGATCGGGCACCCGTCCACGGTGGGCATCCGCCATTGCTCCTTGCAAGAGGGCCGTTGGTGTGAGGGGGAGGGAGAAGGGGCATGGGGTCGCCCCTGCAACTGAGACGTTGCCGACTACGAACACGCTTGACATGGGAAGGGAGTCATGCTTCATTTACCTCACAACGTTCTCTATATTCTCCTTGGGATGCCCGATCTTGGACCTAGGACGCGGATGGCTCCTGGTGGATGACTCAGCGGCTCTCGCCCTGTGTGCGCGGCTAGGGCGGCCGGCCCTGTTTGCGGGCCTTCTCCGAAAGGAGCGCGAAAGTGGAGACCATCACCATCACCTTGGACGGCGTGCCTATAAGCGGTCGGGCCGGGATGACCATCCTTGAGCTGGCCCGTGAGGTAGGCGTTCGCATCCCAACCCTCTGCCATGACCCTTGTCTGAAACCCTTCGGGGCCTGCCGTATCTGCGTTGTGGAAGACGAGTCCACTGGACGTCTCTTGGCCTCGTGTGTGACCCCCATCGCCCCGAGGATGAGGATCCTGACCAGATCCGACACCGTGCTCGACACCCGCAGGGTCATCCTCAAGCTGATGATGGCCAATCACCCCGAGTCCTGTCTGGTGTGTGACAAGGGAAATCAGTGTCAGCTAAGGCAGTTGGCCTCGGATATGGGTATCGGCATGGTGGACTATGACCGAATCCCTTCTTACGCCGGCCTCAAAGACCTCAATCCCTTCATCGTGAGGGATCTGAGCAAGTGCATAATGTGCGCCAAGTGTGTCAGGGCGGACCACGAACTGGTGGCGGTGGGGGCCCTCGATTATCTGCACAGGGGGTTCCATGCCAGGCCTGCTACCCTCATGGACGGACCCTTGGAGGGATCCGGTTGCACCTTCTGTGGGACATGCGTCTCCATGTGCCCCACAGGGGCATTGATGGAGAAGGATCTGCCTTACCGGGGCACAGCGGGCAAGAGGACCGCCATCACCTGTTCATTCTGTGGGTGCGGTTGCTCCCTGTGGGTGCACACCTTTCAAGGCCGCCTGGTAAAGGTCACCCCCAAGGTGGAGGACTCGGTGAACCGCGCCACCCTTTGTGTCAGGGGGCATTACGGGTGCGACTACCTGATCCACTCGGAGCGGCTCAAGTCCCCCCTCATTCGGAGGAATGGGGAATTGAGGCAGGCCTCGTGGGACGAGGCCCTGGAGGAGGTGACCCAGGCCTTGAGGAGGATCTCGGAGTACAGTGGTCCTAAAGCAGTGGGCCTTTTCGGCTCTGCCCAGTGTACAAACGAGGAGAATTACCTCTTCCAGAAACTGGCGCGCAAGTCCCTGGGTACCCCCCACGTGGACAACGGGGCCAGGTTCCATGCCATCTCGAGCGTAATGGCCCTGCGATCATCCCTCGGGATCGGCGCCACCACTAATTCACTGGATGATCTGGAGAACTCCCAGGTGATATTGGTGATGGGGGCCCATCCCACGGAATCTCACCCGGTCGCCGGCTACTGCATCAAACGTTCCGTGCGCGACAGCGGGGCCCGGCTCATAATGGTGAGCCCGTTCGACGATGGCATGACTCGGATGGCACATCTTTGGCTTCGCAACAGCCCGGGGAGCGAGCTTCCCCTCATCTGGGGGATCATCCGCTCACTCCTAGCCGAGGGCCAGAGGAGCAGGGGCCCATCCGGAGAGGTCCCGCGAGGATTCGAGGAAATCGAGGAGTTCGCCATGGCCCTGGATCCTTCGGAGTTGGAGGCCCTCTCTGGAGTGGGGACGGGCCTCTTGCGCGAGGCGGCCGTGCTCCTCGGCTCCACCAGGCGTTGCGCCATCGTCTTCGGGCCTGGCATCTCCGAGTCGCCGTACGCCCACTCCAAGGTCCAGGCCCTCGCTGCCCTCGGGCTCCTCCTAGGATGTCTGGGGGTTGGAGGAGGGGGCATTTACGCCCTGGACAAGGGGGCCAACACCCAGGGGGCGTGCGACATGGGCACTGTCCCGGAATGGTTTCCTGGCTACCTCCCGACTGACGACCCCTCATCGGTGGCGAGGTTCTCAAGCCTGTGGGGCAAGGCCGTTGCCGATGAGCCGGGCTGGACCATTTGCCAGATGATCGAAGCGGCCGAAGCAGGAAGGCTCAAGGCACTCTACGTCCTGGGAGAGAACCCCGTTGGCATCCTGCCAGGCAAGGCACAGGAGGCCCTCGGCCGTCTCGATTTCCTGGTGGTCCAGGACATCTTCCTCACGGATACCGCGAGGCTGGCCCACGTGGTCCTGCCCGGCACCGCCTTCGCGGAGAAAGACGGGACCTACACGAGCTTGGAGCGTAGGGTGCAGAGGATAAGGCCTGCCATGGAGCCCCCGGGCGATGCCCGCGCTGACTGGTGGATCCTGGCCGAGATCTCCCGCAGGCTGGATGGAGGCCATGAGTATGACTCGGCATCGGACATCATGAAAGAGATAAGCGCTGCGGTGCCGTCGTACGGTGGGATCGAGTATCCCAGGATCGATAGGGGTGGTCTCTTCTGGCCATGCCCCGACGGGCGTTCCTTCGGGGAACCGACCCTTTACCGGGAAGGGACAAGGGGGTTACAACTGCGCCTCGACATAGAAGACTTGCGGAGATCCGTACCTGTTCGCCAACAGGGATTCCCCCTCCTCGCCGTGCGGGGGGAGACACACTTTCATTTCCACGGTGCGACTCGTTCGAGCAGGTCGGCTAGGCTATCCGGGATCTTTGCCCGGAGCGAGGTCATACTGAACCCCCAGGAGCTTTCTGACACAGGGGTCTGCCCCGGGGATCGGGTCCGGATGATCTCCAGTTGCGGAAGTGCCACGGCGGTTGCGCGAGGCTCCGAGGCCGTCCCCAAAGGCGTTGCCTCCATCATCCCTGGTCCTGAAAACCCGTTGCGACATCTGGTGCCGTGGAGTTGGGACCCTGTCACCGGGATGCCGCAACTACATTTCGTGTGTATCAAGATCGAACCGGCAGTGTGAAAGACAGCGATAGCGAAGCCGGCCGAACTATGTGTCCTCTCTGTTCACAGGGGGCAAACGCAGGAGGGTGAAGCATGAGTCCCAAGGAAGGCCCTGACCGACCTGCCGCTGCGGAGTTCATAGCCGAGGTCTTGGCGGCCACCAAGGGTTCCCGGGAAGAGCTCATCCCGGTCCTCCAGAAGGTGCAGGAGGGATGCGGGTACGTCCCACCAGAGTCCATCCCGAGCATCGCCAGGGCCTTGGGCCTCTTCCCGGCAGAGGTCCAAGGGGTGCTCACCTTCTACGCCCAGTTCTCCATGACCCCCAAGGGCCGCCACGTGGTCAAGGTCTGCAGGGGCACGGCGTGCCATGTGAGGGGGGGGAAATCCATCCTCAGGGTCACCGAACAACACCTCGGCCTGACGGACGGCCAGACCAGCGAGGACCTGAAGTTCAGCCTGGAGACCGTTGCGTGTCTGGGCACCTGTTTCCTGGCCCCGGTGATGATGGTCAACAGGGACTACTATGGTAAGCTCGTGCCTCCCCAGGTCCAATCCATCCTGCGGCAGTATGAATAGCTCGGGCTCCGAGGCGCCGCATAGAAGACTCGGGGAGGCCCCGTTTCTGCCATCCATGGGGATGTGAGAAGAGGGGGGACGATGGCCAAGCTGCAGGACCTCAAGTCCCTGATGGGATATCGGGAGCGGATTCGCCACCAGACCGATCCTTCCAGACCTTGCCTTCGTGTCTGCATGACCGGCTGCCGGGCTTATGGGGCCGTGGAGATACGCGATGCGATCGTGGAGCAGATACGGGCCCGCAAACTGGAAGGGGATGTGGAGGTGCGCGAGACCGGGTGCCACGGGTTCTGCGCCAGGGCCCCGGTCATGGCGGTCGACCCGCACGGATGGGTCTACCAGGAGGTCCGTCCGGAAGACGCAGCGGAGATAGTCGCGGAGACCCTGCTGGGGGGCAGGGTGATCAACCGGCTACTCTACGGGGATCCGAAGACAGGAGAACGATTCCTCACCATGGATCAGATCCCTTTCTACAGGAGGCAGCAACGAAGGGTCCTGGACTTGTGCGGACGGGTGGATCCCAGGCGAATTCAGGACTACATCCTCCATGACGGTTATCTGGGCCTAGCAAGGGTCCTGCGCGACATGGGACCCGAACAAGTGATCGAGGAGGTGGAGCGATCCGGGCTACGTGGTCGAGGTGGGGCAGGGTTCCCGACGGGAACGAAGTGGAGACTGACGCGCCAGTCCAAGGGAGAGGAGAAATATCTGATCTGTAACGCAGACGAAGGCGACCCAGGGGCCTTCATGGACCGGGCGGTGTTGGAGGGAAACCCTCACAGTGTGATCGAGGGGATGTTGATCGCGGCCTATGCCATCGGGGCACAGGAGGGGTACGTCTATGTGCGTGCGGAGTACCCCATAGCAGTGGAACACGTGAGGATAGCGGTCCAACAGGCCGAGGAGTTAGGGCTCCTGGGTCACCGGATAATGGGCACCGATTTCTCCTTCAGTATACACGTCAAGGAAGGGGCTGGGGCCTTCGTATGCGGCGAGGAGACGGCGCTCATGGCCTCCATAGAGGGCAGGAGGGGTATGCCAAGGACACGCCCTCCATTCCCAGCGCAGTCGGGGCTGTGGGGGAAGCCCACGTGCATAAACAATGTGGAGACCTTCGCGAATCTGCGCTCCATATTCCTGAACGGTGCCGAATGGTACGCCTCGGTGGGGACAGAGAAGTCCAAGGGGACGAAGATCTTCTCCCTGGCCGGAAAGGTCAACAACACGGGTCTGGTGGAGGTCCCCATAGGCATCACCATGCGGGAGGTGATCTACGAGGTGGGGGGGGGCATCCCAAAGGGTAGAAGGTTCAAGGCCGTCCAGATGGGGGGACCATCCGGGGGATGCGTCCCGGCTCGGCATCTGGATCTCCCTGTAGACTACGACTCCCTGCAGTCCATTGGATCCATCATGGGCTCGGGCGGCATGGTGGTCATGGACGAGAACAACTGCATGGTGGACATCGCACGCTTCTTCTTGGGTTTCACGCAGTCTGAATCATGCGGGAAGTGTGCGCCGTGCCGACTTGGGACCACACAGATGCTCTCCATACTCAACCGCATCACCTCGGGCCGTGGCGTCCACGGAGATATCGAGCGCCTCATAGAGATCGGGGCCATCGTCAGGCGCTCTTCCCTTTGCGGACTGGGGCAGACATGTGCCAACCCGGTGATAACCACCATCGCCAACTTCAGGGAAGAATACGAGGCCCATATCCAGGAAGGGAGGTGTCCCGCTGCCTCGTGCGAGCGCATCATCATATCCGCCTGCCAGCATGCGTGCCCGGCTGGTATAGACGTCCCCAATTACGTGGGGTTCATAGCCCAGGGGAGGTTCGAGGAGGCGGTGGAACTCATAAAGGAGCGAAATCCCTTCCCGGCCATCTGCGGTCGCATATGCCACCATCCATGCGAGACGAAATGCAGAAGGGGGGAGTTGGACGCACCGGTGAGTATTCGTGCCCTCAAGCGGTTCGCAGCGGACTGGTACTATGCCAATGTCCAGCTGCCGCCCGAACCGTTTCCATTGGTCCATACCCAGCGGGTGGCAGTGGTGGGGGCAGGCCCCGCAGGCCTCACCTGTGCCTTTTTCCTGAGGAAGTTCGGATACCCGGTTGTGGTCTTCGAGGCCCTCCCGGTTGGAGGTGGGATGATGGGGGTTGCCATACCGGACTTCCGCCTCCCCAAGGAGGTGATACAGCGGGAGATCCGTTACATCGAGGCCCGCGGGGTCGAGATCCGTTACAACTCCCCGGTGACGACCCAGCGCGGTGTAGAGGAACTCCTGAGGGAGGGCTTCGAGGCCGTGTTCATCGCAGCCGGGGCACAAAGAAGCCAGATCATAGGGATCCCGGGAGAGCTCGAAGGGATCGACGGACTCCATTACGGATTGAGGTTCCTGCGGGATGTCAAGGTGGGAAAGAAGGTCCAGGTGGGACGTCGCGTAGGCGTCATCGGTGGTGGAAACACGGCCATGGACGCAGCGCGGACGGCCCGTCGGCTCGGGGCCGAGGAGGTGCATGTCTTTTACCGACGCTCGCGCGAGGAGATGCCAGTGACGGCGAAGGAATACCAGGATGCCGTTGAGGAGGGGATACACATCCATTGCCTGGTAAACCCAACACGGATCCTCCACGAGCAGTGGCAGGTCAAGGGGCTGGAGTGCGTCCGGATGGTCGCTGGGGAGGCCGATGAGACAGGCCGGCGCAGGCCCATCCCGGTGGAGGGAAGCGAGTTCTCCGTCGAGCTGGATATGGTGATCCCTGCCGTGGGTCAGGCCCCCGATCTCTCCTTCCTGACAGAGGATACCAAGCTGGAGCGGGTCAGGTGGGGGCTGCTCAGGGTCAATCCCAACAACCTCTCCACCAACGTCCCAGGCATATTCGCCGGCGGGGACTTCGTCACAGGGCCGACCACGGTCATCCAGGCCATAGCCTCGGGCAGGAGGGCCGCCATAGCCATCGACAAGTACCTTCGCCGAGACCCCACCAGGGTATTGATCCGCGACGAGAAGCTCCCGCCTGACAGGGAGGCACAGACCCAGTTGGCGGAGGAGATGGAGGCGAGGCCGCGGGTGGAGATCCCGGTGCTGAGCCCCGAGGAGCGCTTGAGCGGGTTCAAGGAGATCGAGATCGGATACAGCGAGGCAGAGGCGCGGGAGGAGGCCCTCCGCTGCCTCAGGTGCGACCACGGATCGTGAATCACCGGTGGGTCGCACAACGCGGGGGCCCTTCTCCGTGTGCCTATACGGACGAAGAGACTGAAGGGATGGGCCTAGAAGGGAGGAGCCCATGATAAGGTCCATAACCAGACAGAAGGAAATGCCGGAGATCCTCGATCTCCTGGAGAACGTGCAGAGGGTATTCATCGTGGGTTGTGGGACCTGCGTCACCCTGTGCCGTACGGGAGGGGTCGCGGAGGTCGAGGAGATGGCGGAACGCCTCAGGAAGGAAAGAAGGCTGGTCACAGGCACCATGGTCATACCGGTTGCGTGTGACGAGATATCGCAGGAGGCCCTGAGAGGGCATGAAGAGCAAATAGATCAGGCCCAAGCCCTCCTGGTCATGACATGCGCCTTCGGTGTGCAGACCGTGGGTCGCCAGTTGCAGGTCCCGGTGATACCTGCCCTAGACACCCTCTTCATAGGAAAGGAACGGGCCATTGGGGTCTTCGAGGAGGTCTGCACACAGTGTGGGGATTGTATCCTGGGGGAAACCGGGGGTCTGTGCCCGGTGACCAGCTGCCACAAAGGTCTGGTCAATGGCCCGTGTGGTGGGACCAACAACGGAAAGTGCGAAGTCGATCCCTACAAGGACTGTGTTTGGACCCTCATTTACGAGCGCCTCAGGGGACAGGGGAGACTGGATCGGATGCGCAAGTTCCAGCCCCCGCGCAACCACCAGGTATGCCCAAGGCCGGGGAGGATAAACATCGCCCCCTGACGCGTGAAGATGGGCCTCACACCTTGAAGATGAGACCGCGGCGCGTCTCTTGGGGCTCAAACGAGACGGCCTGGTTCCTGATACGGGAAGGGACCTGAGAGAATCCGAGGAGTTGAAGAAAGGAGTGGACGAGATGGGAGTCGGCTTCCGGGATATCCTCCACTCGGGCAGATTCGTTGTCACCAGCGAGATCGGCCCTCCCAAGGGCACCAACCTGGAGAAGATGATCCACCACATCGAGCTCCTCAAGGACAAGGTGGATGCCCTGAACGTGACGGATCATCAAAGCTCGGTGATGCGCTTTCCCTCCTTGGGCGGGGCCCTCCTGGTGAAGGAGCACGGCGGTGAACCGATCCTTCAGATGACGTGCAGGGACCGCAACAGGCTCGCCCTTCAGGCGGATCTTCTCTTCGCGTACAGTCGGGGGATTCGGAACGTGCTGTGTCTGACAGGTGACTCCGTTGTGGTGGGCGATCACAAGGACGCAAAGGGTGTCTTCGATCTGGACTCCTCCCAATTGTTGTATGCCATTCGAACCCTCGAGAAGGGCAAGGACCTCGGAGGCAACGATCTGGACGGGGCGGTGGAGTTCTGCGCAGGGGCCATTGTCACCCCGGAGGCCAAGCCCCTCGAACCGCAGCTCATAAAGTTCGAGAAAAAGGTCGAGGCAGGGGCGGAGTTCATCCAGACGCAGGCCGTCTATGACCTGGAGAACTTTCAGAGGTTCATGGAGTACGCACGGCCCTTCGGTGTGAAGATCCTGGCCGGCATCATCCTGTTGACCTCGTGGCGCATGGCTGAGTACATGAACAAGAACGTCCCAGGGGTCTTTGTGCCCCAGCCCCTCATCGAAGAGATGAAGGCCGCCCCCAAGGGAAAGGTCATAGAGAAGGGGGTGGAGATCGCCGGGCGCATGATCCGAACCCTGAAGGAGGGGAAGATCTGCGACGGGGTCCACATCATGGCCATAGGCAGAGAAGAGGTGGTCCCGGACATCCTCCGCGAGGCGGGCCTCGATGGAGGCGCGCAAGGGTAGTCAGCCCCGATTCGGATCCCTGGATTCTTTCCCGCTAGATGCGTTATCATTTTCGTTGTCGCGGTGACTGACCTGAGTCGGGTTGGCCTAGAATCGAGAAAGGAGGGTTCAGATGCCTAAGATCCTGGTGGTAGACGACGATCCTGACTTGGTGGAGACAGTTTCCATGATGTTGGAGAGCCGCAATTTCGAGGTGATACCTGCTTACGGCGGCAACGAGGGCCTCCAGAAGGCCCGTTCTCAGAGACCTGACCTCATCGTCCTGGATGTGATGATGCCGGACAAGGATGGTTTCGAGGTCTGCAAGGAGCTGAAGGCCGATCCCAAGCTCGCCGACATACCGGTGCTCCTCCTCACAGCGGTGGCCTCCAAGATCTCCGAGACCCGTTACACCCCGCGGATGGGCATGGAGACGGATGCGGACGATTACGTGGACAAACCAGTGGAGCCGGAGGAGATCGTCCGAAGGGTGGAGCGTCTCCTGGCCCGCTGAGCCGTTAGGCGGAGATCATGTCCTCCGAGTCCCCCGATATTCGACCCCTGGTCCTGGTAGTGGATGATGAGCGCATAATGCGCGAGGGATGTGCCCGCATCTGCAGCTCCATGGGCTGCCGGGTGGAGGACGCGGATAGCGGAGAGGAGGGGCTTCGCATCCTCGCCCAGGAGGAGGTGGACGTCCTCCTGCTGGACCTCATGATGCCAGGGATCGGGGGGATGGAGGTCTTGGAAAGGGTCCAGGCCCAGCACCCGGATCTCATCGTGGTGGTGATCACCGGCTTCGCCACCGTGGAGCTGGCCGTGGCCGCCATGAAGAGGGGGGCGTACGACTTCATCTCCAAGCCGTTCAGCCCCGATCAGCTTCGACTCGTGCTGAGAAGGGCCCTGGAGAGACGGCAGCTCCAGAGGGAGGCAGAGCTGCTCCGCCAGGAGCGGGCCAAGGGCCTCAGGGGGATAGCAGAAGAGCAAAGCCGGCTGCGCACCATCATCCACTCCATGGCCCATGGGGTCCTGGTGACAGACCGCGAGGGGCTGGTGGTCCTCCACAACCCCCCAGCGGGACGCCTCCTGGGAAAGGGGGACTTGCCGGGGGAGGGAGTCCCCATCGAGGAGTGGGCCCAGCCAGAGATCGCTGCCATGGTCCGCCAGGTAGCCGCCGAGGCCCCGGGTACCACCCGTTCAGTGGAGCTTGCGGTGGAAGGGGTCGGAGAGGTGAGGGCCCAGGCCAGCAACGTATGGCTCCCTGGTGGGGAGATCCTGGGCTCGGTGACCCTCATCCAGGACATAACGGAGCTCAAGAGGCTGGACCGGATGAAATCCGATTTCGTGGCCATGGTCTCCCACGAGCTCAGGTCGCCCCTGGCCGCGATCCAGCAACAGCTCCAGGTGATCTCCCAGGGCCTGGCCGGAGAGGTCAACGAGAGGCAGCGTGCCCTCCTGGAGAAGGCCCAGGCGCGAACGCAAGGCCTTCTGCATCTCATCAATGACCTCCTCGATCTCTCGCGGATAGAGGCGGGCAGGATCATCGACCGAAGGGAGCCCATAGAGCTTGAGCCTTTGGTGGCAAGGACCGTTGAATTCTACGCCCCTTCGGCCAGACAGAGGGGGCTTCGGCTCGCCATGGAGCCCTTTCAACTCCGTTGCTGGGTGGTGGGCGACGCCGGTGCGCTGGAGGAGGTCTTCTCGAACATCATCTCCAATGCCATCGCCTATACCCCCAGCGGGGGAGAGGTCAAGGTCCGAGGGGGGAGGAGGGGCGACTATGTGTGGGTGGAGGTTGCGGATACGGGCGTGGGCATCCCAGCCGAGGCCATCCCCAGGATATTCGACAGGTTCTACAGGGTGAAGGACGAGCGGACCAGGCACGTGGTGGGAACGGGATTGGGGCTCCCCATCGCCAAAGGGATAGTGGAGGCCCATCTGGGGGCCATAGAGGTGGAGAGCCAGCCCGGCAAGGGGAGTGTCTTCAGGGTCTTGCTCCCCGAATCTCCCCTCGCCAAGGAGAAAAAGGGCGAGGAGGCGCAGGACGTGTCACAGGTCCGAGGGGCGTCGCGTTTGGTCAGGGCCCATTGAGGCAAGTCGATGACCGGTGGGACGCCTCCTCGGGACACCTCATCCCGAGAGCGACCCGGTGAGAGGCCCGGTTTGACATGGCCCTCGCGGTCTTGCTAAGTTTCAGTCTCGCGACAGCGATGACAGCGGCTCTTCTCAACTAACCCTTGCGACGGAGGACGGAAAATGGCCAAGAAGACCCCCCTTTGGGAACCATCGGAGGAGACGAAGCGAAACGCGAACATCACCCGATTCATCGAGCTGGTCAACAAGCGTTACAACAGGGGCCTATCCACGTATCGTGAGCTCTACCAATGGTCCGTGGATGACATCCCTGCATTCTGGGCCACCATGTGGGACTTCGCACAGATAAAGGCCTCCAGGGGGTACGACAAGGTCGTGGAAGACCTGGGCGTCTTCCCGGGCACCAAGTGGTTCCCAGGGGCCAGGCTCAACTTCGCGGAGAACCTCTTGAGGTACCGGGACCAGAGGCTGGCCTTCATATTCAAGGGCGAGACACAGAAGAGGGCTCAGATGACCTATGCTGAGCTCTATTCCACTGTAGCTCGGTTGGCCAAGTCACTTCGTGAGATGGGCGTGTCCCCTGGGGACCGGGTCGTGGGGTACATGCCGAACATGATGGAGACCGCCATAGCCATGCTGGCCGCCACCAGCATAGGGGCCGTGTGGTCCTCTTGCGCGACGGATATCGGTTCACAGGCCGCCCTGGACAGGCTCGGCCAGGTGGAGCCCAAGGTCATGTTCACCGTGGACGGGTACTTCTACAAGGGAAAGACCTTCAACGCCCTGGCCAACGCCAGGGAGGTGGCCAAGGCCATCCCCACCCTGGAGAAGGTCGTGGTGGTATCGTATGCGGGAGCGGACTCGGACCTCGGGGGCGTGCCCAAGGCTGTGCGCTTCGAGGATTTCCTGGCCAAGGAGAAGGACCCGCCCCTGCAGTTCGAGCAACTCCCCTTCGATCACCCCGTGTTCATCATGTTCTCCTCCGGGACCACCGGAAAGCCCAAGTGCATGGTGCAGGGGGCAGGAGGGATCCTCATCAATCACCTCAAGGAGCTCCTCCTCCATACCGACCTCAAGAGGGAAGACACCATCATGTACATCACCACCTGCAGCTGGATGATGTGGAACTGGCTTATCAGCTCCCTTGGGGTGGGATCCACCATCCTCCTTTACGACGGCAACCCCAATCACCCTGACTGGGGTGCCATGTGGCAGTTGACCCAGGACGAGAAGATAACCATCTTCGGCCTGAGCGCGAGTTACATCAATTTCCTCAGGGGGCAGGGGGCCACCCCTGGAAAGAGCTTCGACCTCTCGTCTCTGAGGGAGATCTCTCAGACCGGTTCTCCCCTCTCGGCAGAGGGTTTTGAGTGGGTCTACAAGGAGATCAAGCAGGACCTCCACTTCAATTCCATCTCTGGAGGAACGGACATAAACGGCTGCTTCGCAGCGGGAAACATCATAAGCCCGGTGTATGCCGGAGAGCTCCAAGGCCCTGCCCTGGCCATGAAGGTCAAGGCCTATGACGAAAACGGCAAACATGTCTTCGATCAACAGGCCGAGCTCGTCTGCGAGGCCCCTGCCCCATCCATGCCCATCTACTTCTGGAACGACCCCAACGGAGAGAAATACAGGGCCGCCTACTTCGAGCACTTCCCCAACGTATGGCGCCACGGCGACTACATAGTTTTTCATAGCGACACTTGGGGGATCACCTTCTACGGACGCTCGGACTCGGTGCTGAAGCCCTCCGGTGTGCGCATCGGTACCGCGGAGATCTACAACGTGGTGGAGAAGCTAGATGGGATTGCCGACAGCCTGGCCATAGGACAGAACTGGCAGGGGGACCAAAGGATCATCCTGTTCGTCAAGCTCATGGAGGGCGTACAGTTGACCGACGAGTTGAAGGACAAGATCAGGAAGGCCCTGCGGGATAATGCCTCCCCACGTCATGTCCCGGCCATCATCATGGAGATGCCGGACGCCCCGTACACCCTGAACATGAAGAAGGTGGAAAGCGCTGTGACCAACATCATACACGGCAGGCCTGTCACCAACAGGGATGCCCTCAGCAACCCGGACGTGCTGGACTACTTCGAGAGGATCGTCCCTGAGCTGCAAAAGTGAGAAAAGATCGATCTTTCGTGCCTGTGCCCTCGGCCCGGCCTCCATGGCCGGGCCTTACTCGCCTCAACAACCCCACTCGGTCGAAATGCTATTGCCTGGGCCTCGATGGAAAGCCCCATGTCCATGCGCATCACACCTCAGCCATCATTCCCCCAAGGCCACTCGCTACGGGATGGGGCCATTCCACGGCGGCGACTTCGAACTCATTGCTTGGACCGAAACGGCTGCACCACAAGAAAGCGATAACTCGGCTTGGTCCGCCACAGGGTCGCGTTGAGTGGCGGAGGATGTCTTGAGAACTGTTCATGGTGAGCGGAACTCTCCGCTTGACAAGGAGCCAAAAAAGGACTATAGAGCATCCTGCCAGCTCATGGCCACCTGGTGGATCTACGGATCCTGTTACATACCCCGTGTACCCGCGTAGAGGAGGGAGAAAGGTGGCCGCATCCTTCACACCACCGGACTCACCGAACAAACCGCAACAACGACTAAGGAGGGAACTGCCATGAATAGAAAAGTGTTTCTCATCCTGTTGGCCCTCGCGGTGATCGTAGCCTTCTCTTTGCCCGCCCTGGCGCAGCAGAAGGCCGAGCCCCCCAAGAAGCCCGAGTCTCCGAAGGCGGCCCCGGAGGCAAAGGGGGCGATAAAGTGGAAGGTCCAAGGGTTCGTCCCGGCAGGGATGCTCTATCACGAGACCATGCTTCGGACGGCCGAGGAGGTGAAGAAGGTGACCGGCGGGCGGCTGGTCTGGGAGTGTTTCCCAGCCGGGGCACTGGTGCCACCCTTCGAGGGCCTCAAGGCGGTGAGCGATGGAGTCTACGAGGTCAATTTCGGATACACGGGCCAGTGGGTGGGGAAGATCCCTGTGGCCCCGCTCTTCACCGCTGCCCCTGGCGGGCTCAACGCCCTGGACATGCAGATGTGGCTCGAGCACGGTGGCGGCAAGGAACTGCACCAGGAGATGTACGACAAATACGGTTACAAGGTGAAGGTCCTCCACGATGCCCCCATCTCCATGGAGATCTTCATGTGGTCCAAGAAGCCCTTGAAAAAGCTGGAGGATTGGAAGGGTATCAAGCTCAGAATGATGCCCCTCATGGGGGACGTGCTGACCAAGAACGGCCTCTCCGTCGTCTTCATGCCAGCGGGCGAGATCATGCCGAACCTGCAGAGGGGCGTCATCGAGGCCGCCGAGTACAGCATACCGGCCTTCGACAAGACCCTGGGTATCTGGGAGGTGTGCAAGTACCTCCACCTCCCGGGTATTCACCAGCCTGCCTCCCAGTTGGAGATCATCATAAACAAGAAGGCTTGGGATTCGCTGCCCCCTGACCTGAAGGTAGGGGTGGAGGCGGCGGTGGGCAAGATGAGGCTCCTCAACTGGCTCTGGATGGAGTCGGAGAACCTCAAGGCCATGGACTTTTACAAGGAAAAGGGGATAGAGATCGTGGAGGTGGACCCCGAGACCATCAAGACCTTCATGAAGTGGGCACAGGACTACCTGGACGAGATGGGTGCCAAGGACGAGTTCTTCAAGAAGGTCTGGGAGTCCCAGAAGGCCTTCGGCAAGAAGTGGTACCCTTATGCCAAGATGTTCTCGCTGCCGCACTAGCTAGGTGCCCAGGGTGCCCTCCGAGCTGAACTCGGAGGGCACTTCCACTGAGCGGCACACCCTCGCGAAAGGGCTGGAAGGGGGACGTCGCCTTCGCGCCCCTGCGGGGCCCGAGAACGCCTGGAGGAGATACGGGGCTCCCGCAGATGTGGCTGCCTGGGCCTCTGCCTGCCTTTTCCTAGCCGGAGTGCGGATCCTCTCAGGGCTCAGATACCGGAGACGCTTCACGGGAGAGTTTTCATGGAGAAAATCTTGAGAGTGATCGACGGGATCAGCGAGTGGACGGGCAAGGCGGCCAGCTTCCTCATGGCCGGGCTGGTCCTGGCCATCTGCTACGACATCTTCGTCCGGTATGCCCTCAACAAGCCCACTGCCTGGGGCTTCGAGATGACCTACATGGTCTACGGGGCTTACTCCATGCTGGGGGTGGCCTACTGCCAGAAACTCAAAGGACACGTCCGGATGGATCTCCTGTATGGCAGGCTCGCCCCCAGGGCGAAGGCCAGGGTGGACGTAGTCTGCTACCTCCTGCTCTTTTTCCCATTCCTCCTCGTGCTCACCTACAAGTGCGGGGAGCACACCCTGTGGTCGGTGACCTCCGGGGAACGATCTTCGGTGAGCGTTTGGAGGCCCCCCCTTGGGCCCTTCAAGCTCGTCATCACCATCGGCTTCCTTCTCTTCATCCTGCAGGGTCTGGCGGATTTCCTGAGAAATGTCCGCATCGCCTTCGGAGGTCTCGGGCATGAGTCCTGAGCTGACCACCGTGTTGATGCTCCTCAGTCTCTTCGTCCTCCTCGCGGGCTTCCCCTTGGCCTTCGGGATCGGGACCATGGGCCTCCTCTTCGGATATCTCACAGGCGGGAAGGCCTTTCTCTACATGCTCCCTCAGCGGGTGATCAACGGGACCCTGTCGGAGTATATCCTGGCAGCGGTTCCCCTCTTCATATTCATGGGGGCCATGATGCAGAGCTCCGGGGTGGCGGAGCGTTCCTTCACCATCCTCCAGAGGTGGATGTCGGGGCTGAGGGGCGGTCTGGCCGTGGCCACCATCGTCCTGGCGGTCATCTTCGCGGCCTGTGTCGGGGTGGTGGGCGCATCGGAGACCGCCATCGGGCTCCTAGCCATTCCTTCCATGCTCAAGGCCCGATACCATCAGGCGTTGGCCAGCGGGGTGGTCTGCGCCGGCGGCACCCTGGGGATCCTGATCCCGCCCAGCATCATGCTCATCCTCTACGCCCCCATGGCCGGGGTCTCGGTCGTTGACATGTATGCAGGGGCCTTCATCCCCGGGCTGCTCTTGGGGCTCTCATACATCGTCTACGTGCTAGTCAGGACAGCGTTGAGGCCGGAGATGGGCCCCACCCTCCCGACGGAGATGTCCCTCAAGTTCTTCTCGAAGGAATCCCTGGTCCAGGGGGCAAGGTATCTCTTACCGCCGGTAGGACTCATCGTCCTGGTCCTCGGGTCCCTCTTCTTCGGGGTGGCCTCCCCCACCGAGGCAGGGGCCGTGGGATCCATCGGGGCCATGGCCCTGGGTTTCCTCTATCGCACCATCACATGGAAATCCTTCAAGGAGAACTGCTATCTCACCCTGCGGATCACGGCGATGATCATATTCATAGCCATAGGGTCCAACATCTTCACTGGGGCCTTTCTCAACGCAGGGTGCGGCCAGGTGATAACCGATCTGCTCCTGGGCATGGGCCTGGGGCGCTGGGGGATATTCATCGTCTTGCTCGCCATCATAACGGTCCTGGGGTGTTTCATCGACTGGATCGGGATCCTGATGATCATGGTCCCCATCTTCGCCCCCATACTGTTCAACCTGCAGTTCGACCCGCTGTGGGTGGGGCTGGTCGTCTGCGTGAGCCTCCAGATGTCCTTCCTCTCACCGCCCTTCGCCTATTCGATCTTCTATATGAAGGGGATCGCCCCCGAGATACCTTTGGACGAAATCTACCGGGGGATAGTGCCCTTCGTGATAATCCAGGCAGCCGTCACGGTGCTCTGCGTGGTGTTTCCGGATATATGTCTTTGGCTTCCAAGCATCTTGAAGAGTTAGGAGGATGGCGCAAGACCGAGCGGTCAGATCTGCACGCAAACACCAATGGGGAACCTAGGTCTCCCATGGAGACCCATCTCAAGTTCACAGGAGGTTTGAGAGATGTCCAAGGCCGTAATAACAGCAGCGATAACAGGGAGCATTCACACCCCCACCATGACCCCGTACCTTCCCATCACGCCCAAACAGATAGCCGATGAGGCGGTTAGGGCCTACGAGGCCGGGGCCGCGGTGGCGCACATCCACGTGAGGGACCCGCAGACAGGGGCGCCATCCCCTTCCCTGGATCTGTTCAGGGAGGTCGTGACAGAGGTCAAGTCCAGATGCAACATGGTCCTGTGCCTCACCACAGGTGGGGGGCTAGGGATGACCACGGAACAGCGGGTGGCCACGGTGAGGACCTTCAAGCCGGAGCTTGCCTCCTTCAACTTCGGCTCCATGAACTTCGCCCTATTTCCAGTGGTCTCGAGGTACAAGGAGTGGAAATTCCCCTGGGAGCCGCAGTACTTGGGGATGAGCGAGGACTTCGTCTTCACCAACACCTTCAAGACATTGAGGGAGTTTTGCGGCTATTTCGAGGAGAATCAGACCAAGCCTGAGTTGGAGATATACGATGTGGGGATGATCAACAACGTGGCCTACATGATCCAGGCCGGCCACCTGAAGAAACCCGTGTACATGCAGTTCGTCATGGGGATCCTGGGCGGCATCCCTGCCACTGCGGAGAACGTGTTGTTCATGTACGAGACAGCCAAGAAACAGATAGGGGACTTCCAGTGGTCGGTCTGCGCGGCGGGTCGCCATCAGATGAACATTTGCACCATGGCCCTGCTCCTGGGGGGAAACGCCAGGGTGGGCCTCGAGGACAACATGTACGTGGAAAAGGGGCGCATGGCCAAGAGCAATGCCGAGCAGGTGGAGAAGATAGTCAGGATCGCCAGAGAGCTGGGTATCGATCCAGCGACGCCCGATGAGGCCAGGCAGATCCTGGGCCTCAAGGGCCTGGACAAAGTGAACTACTGATCCTGGCTGAGAGAGGACCTGGTAAAGGGAGGGGCTGGCTCATGGGAGTGTACGACATCAGGACCGTCTCTGTGTTGGGGGCAGGCATCATGGGCCACGGGATTGCCCAGGCCTTCCTCATGGGAGGCTATCCCGTGCGCCTCTATGACGTCAAGGACTCCGTCCTCGAAACTGCCCGTGCGCACATCAAGGAGAACCTGGAGCTCTTCCAAGAGGCCGGCCTCATCACCAGGACGGAGGCCGCCTCCGCCATGGAGAGGCTCACGACCACGCTGGAGCTGGGGGCAGCGGTGGAGGGGAGCGACTTCATTGTGGAGGCCGCCCCCGAGGACCTCTCGCTGAAACAGGAGTTGTTTCAGCGCGTGGAGGCCCTCTGCCCAGACACCGCCATCATGGCCAGCAACACCTCTTCGCTCACCATGACCGAAATAGGGGCCAGGATCCTGAGAAAGGAAAGGCTGGTGATCACCCACTGGTTCAACCCCCCGCACATAGTCCCAACCGTGGAGGTGGTCAAGGGCGAGAAGACCAGCGATGAGACCATGGAGACCGCCGTGGCCCTGTTGACCCGGATTCGAAAGCTGCCGGTCAGGATCAATGTGGAGCTACCGGGTTTCCTGGTCAACCGCGTTCAGGCCGCCATGGCCAGGGAGGTCTTCGACCTGTACGAGAGGGGCGTTGCGAGCGCCGCGGACATAGACAAGGCCATCAGGGGGAGCATAGGATTTCGCCTGGCCAGCATCGGGATGTTGCTCACGGCCGACTTGGGCGGGCTCGATCTTTGGCTCAGGGTATGCGAGAACCTCATCCCCAAGATCCAGAGCTCCACTGAGGCCCCAACGGCCTTGAAGAAACTGGTCTCCCAAGGACACTACGGGATAAAGAGCGGAAAGGGGTTCTACGATTACTCCGTGGACTTCTCCGCGTCCGAGCTGGACGAGGCAGTGAAGAAGCGGGACAAGGAGTTTTTGAAGAGGCTAAAGGACCTGTACTGGCAAGGGCGTTGAGAAGAAGGGGCTGAACGGAGGGAGGTGAGATCGGTCTTGCCCGATAAAAAAAAGGGACATGGGTGGGCGTGACGGGTTGGCTCGTCTGCACTTTGAAAAATAAGGAGGGCCTCTCATGAGAAACGCCATAAGGAACACCGCCGAGAAGCTTCACTTCGCCATGGAAAAGGTGATGCCTGACTCGTTCATCTTCGCCATACTTCTCACCCTCATCGTCTTCATACTGGCCATGCTCGTTATGGGGGCAACGCCCATAAAGGTCGTAGAGTCTTGGTACAAAGGGTTTTGGGCCTACCTTGCCTTCTCCATGCAGATGGTGGTGCTGCTCATCTTCGGATATTCCCTGGCCATAACGAGGCCCGGGAGGTTCGTACTCGATGCAGTGGCAGGGCTCCCCAAGACCCCTGCCGCGGCCGTGGCCTGGGTGTGTATCATCTGCGCGGTCCTCGGGGCGATCAATTGGGGTCTCGGCCTGGTGGGGGGAATCTTCCTGGTCTTGGGCACCGCGAGGAAGGTAAAAGGGGTCCACTGGCCCCTCCTGGTGGCCAGCGCCTATATCGGGGAGATGTCCACTGTCACCTGGTCCATCTCCATCACAGAACCGCTTCTCCTGAACAGTCCGGGCTGGGGCTGGGCTGCTGACGTGGTCCCAACCATAGAGAAGGAGATCGGTCAAAAGCTCCTTCCCATGCCGTTCACCAAGACAATATGGGCCACCGCCAGCTTGGTGGGCCTCGTTCTGACCCCTCTCCTGGCCACACTGATCTGCTACCTGATGCACCCTGCACCGGAGAGGTCCAGGAGCATAGCGCCCGAGGAACTGGATCGACTCGAATCGATAATGAGATTCAAGGTGGAGAAACCCAAGGAAATGAACCTGGCCGACAGGCTCAACTGGAGCCGGATTTTGTGGGTGATCATGAGCCTCATGGCCCTCGTGGCCATTGTCCTGTACTTCAGGGAGAAATCGTTTGTCCAGCTCGACCTCAATATGTTCAACTTCATCTTCATCGCCCTCGCCATGATATTCCACGAGAACCTGGCCCGGTTCATAGAGTCCGTCAAGATGGCCACCCAGTCCGCCTTCGGGATCATCATGCAGTTTCCTTTTTACGCAGGGATCTTCGGGATCATGGCGTATACCGGGCTGCTCAAGACAGTGGCAGGCTGGTTCGTGAGCATATCGACGCCCTTCTGGTATCCGCTCATAACCATGATAAGCTCGGGCGTCATAAACATGTTCATCCCATCCTCCGGCGGGATATGGATGGTCCAGGGACCGGTCATGATACTGGCGGCCAACAAGCTGGGCGTGGACTTCAGCCGGGTGGTCATGGCATTCACCGCAGGAGAGGTGATAACCAATACCATACAGCCTTTTTGGGCCTTGCCTCTCCTTGGCGCGACAGGCACTGAGATGCGGAATATCATGGGTTACTGCTTGCTGGCCACCTTCTTGATGTTCGTTCTTGTCGCCCTGGTGTATCTCTTTGTACCGATGTAGGTCACTGCTGCCTTGGTCTTGGGGGAAGGCGCGCTGCCGCCATGGCGGGGTGTGAGCCCGAGGGGGTGATCCCCAAGGCGTTAACCGCAACGACAGGCGCTTTCCCCTGCAACTTGAGGATCGCCTGGGCCAGCGAATGCGGTCCTTCCAGGGACTGCGATGGAGGGTCGATGGACATTCTGGTTACTGGAGGGACAGGGTTCATCGGGGCGCAAGTGGTCCGACTCCTTCTGGAGAACGGCTACAAGAGGCCCCTCCTATTCGACATAAACCCGTCTACCAAACTCCTCGAGGATGTAGAGGACCAAGTGGAGGTGATGCGAGGGGACCTGGGGAATTTCAGCCACGTCCTGAGCGCCGTCAAGTCGTGCAGACCCAAGGTGATTTACCACCTGGGAGGGATGCTCTCGGTGCCTTCGGATGCGGATCCGCAGGCCTCATTCCGCGCCAATGCCATGGGCACATTCCACGTATTGGAGGCGGCCAGGCTCTTCGATGTGGAGAAGGTCCTCTTCTCGAGCACCATAGCCACCTACGGCCTGGACATCCGGGAGGGGAAGATCGACGATTACACCTTACAGAGGCCCCAGCTCTTCTACGGGTGCACCAAGGTCTTCTCAGAGCTCATGGGCCTGTTCTATCGGCGCAAGTACGGTCTGGACTACAGGGGCGTTCGTTACCCATCCATCGTGGGGCCCGGGGTCAAGACCCCGGGCATCGTCCAGTACAACGCGTGGGTCATCGAGGAGTGCGCCCGAGGGAGACCCTACGTCATGTATGTCAGACCGGACACGCGATGTCCGGTCATGTACTTCAAGGACGCTGCACGGGCCATACTGATGTTGGGGGATGCCCCCAGTGAACGAATCAGGATGGTCAACTACGTGGTAGCGGGGCCCACTCCAGCAGCCAGCGCACAGGAACTGGTAGACATGGTGAAGGCGAGGATCCCTGGGGCCAGGATCGAGTTCCAGGTGGACGAGGAAAAGCAGAAGGTCATCGACAGGCTGGTCCTTCCGCTGGACGATACGATGGCCCGCCAAGAATGGGGGTGGCGGCCCGAGTACGACCAAGAGAGGATCGTGGAGGACTTCCTGGAGGAGTTGCGGCTCCACCCGGAGCGCTATCAGTAGTATGCCGCGGGTTGCCCCCCGTCCCGGTCGTGGGGCAACCCTAAGCCCCTGGGATCTCGAAGGCCTGGCCCAGGGCCTCCACCGCGGCCGGCAATTCCTGCTCGGTGACCAGACAGCTCACCGTCGATACCGAAGTGCTTATGGCGAGTATCTTGACCCGGGCCTTGCCAAGGGCGGCGAACATGGTGCTCGCCACCCCACGGCGTTCCCTGAAATGGGGGCCGAACACCGAGACGATCCCCACGTCCCTCGTGTAGCGGGTCTCCCCGAACCCGATCCCTTCCCTGTGCCGCTCCAGGAGGGAGAGGGACTCCTCGAGATCCTTGCGGTCCACGCAAAAGGTGACATGTCCCTGCAGGCTCTGGTCCATGGAGTGGACTATGAACTCCACATTTATGCCTCGGCCGGACAGGACCCGAAAGATCTCCGCGACCGCCCCGGGGCGGTCTGGGATACCGCTGACCCGGATGGCCGCCAATCCCCTCCCCTGGATGACCCCCCCGATCTTGAGCTTTTCCACGAAATACGTGCCTGCCCTTCGACCGATTGCATCGCCTTCAAGCCTTTTACCACACGCCCAAGCCGGACACAACGAGGAAAGATGGGTGAAACGAGGGTTGATTTATTCCATACCAATCTCGTAGAATATAACTGACCCGTGGGGTGGGGATCAGGATCGATGGGCCTGGCGGATGGGCGGCGTTGCGCCGGCGCCCTTTGCCGAAAGGGCTTGGATCCATGACCAGGTGAGGCGCATGGGAACCGCCCAGCATCTTTGGGCCCTCACGCGGCCCGGAAGTGCGTCGACTACGTCAAGAGGGGGAGGGATGCGGATATTCGATAGCATAACGGACACTGTAGGACAGACCCCTTTGGTCAGGCTGCGCAGGATCACCCAAGGTATAGAGGCCCAAGTGGTGGCCAAGATCGAGTCCTTCAACCCGTGTGGCAGCGTCAAGGATCGCATAGGCGTCAGCATGATCGAGGAGGCTGAACGGGAAGGCAAGATCGGGGCTGATACGATCATCCTGGAGCCCACAAGCGGTAACACCGGGGTAGCGCTGGCCTTCGTGTGTGCCGCCAAGGGTTACCGATTGAAACTCACCATGCCCGAGACCATGAGTGTGGAACGCAGGGTCCTACTCAGGGCTTTGGGTGCAGAGCTCGTGCTCACCCCCGGGGCTGAAGGGATGCCGGGGGCCATTCGCAAGGCCTATGAACTGGCCTCGCAGGACCGTCGTTACTTCGTCCCGCAGCAGTTCCAGAATCGGGCCAACCCCGAGGTCCACAGGAGGACCACGGCACGAGAGATATGGGAGGACACCGAAGGAGAGGTGGACGTCCTTGTGGCAGGGGTTGGCACCGGGGGCACCATCACAGGCGTGGCCCAGGTGATAAAGGCTAGGAAACCATCGTTCAGGGCCGTGGCCGTGGAGCCTGCCGAGTCACCTGTGCTCTCCGGGGGGGCGGCTGCCCCACATCGCATCCAGGGGATAGGGGCCGGTTTCATCCCGGAGGTCCTAGATACGGCGGTGATCGACGAGATCATCCAAGTCAGGAGCGAGGACGCTGGGAGGATGGCGCGTCGCCTTGCGAGGGAAGAAGGGATCCTCGTGGGGATATCCAGCGGGGCCGCGGCATGGGCGGCCCTGGAGGTGGCCCGCAGGCCGGAGTCGAGAGGAAAGATGATCCTGGTCGTGCTGCCTGACACGGGCGAGAGGTATCTCAGCACGTGGTTGTTCCAGGAGGAGAGGACGGACGTCGGGCTATGAGGATCCCCTTCCGAATCTCTGCCTTGGAGGCCATCAGAGAGGATGTCCAGACCGCCTTTCGCAGGGACCCGGCCGCCCGCTCGGCCCTGGAGGTCATCCTGTGCTACCCAGGGCTCCACGCGATCTGGCTCCATCGAGTGGCGCACCGGCTCTGGATCACAGGGCACAAGCTCATGGCACGTCTGCTCTCTCACGTCAGCCGGTTCCTCACCGGCGTGGAGATCCACCCAGGGGCCAGGATCGGGCGGCGGCTCTTCATCGACCACGGCGCAGGGGTGGTCATCGGAGAGACAGCGGAGATAGGCAACGACTGCCTGCTGTACCAGGGGGTGGTCCTGGGGGGGACAAGCCGCAGGAAGGGCAAGCGCCACCCTACCTTGCGCGACCGCGTTGTGGTGGGGGCAGGGGCAGTGGTCCTCGGGCCCATAGTCTTGGATCGAGGATCCCGCGTGGGGGCCGGATCGGTGGTCATAAGGTCTGTGCCTGCGGACTCCACCGTGGTGGGGATCCCCGCTCGAGTGGTGGGAGACGGGACGGTCCCAGCCGAGGAACTGCAGCACGGTCTCCTGCCGGATCCGGTGGCCGCGGCTATCCAGGGGCTCCAGTCAGAGCTCCATGCCCTGAGAGAGAGGATCCAGTTATTGGAAGACAGAGGCCCCAGAGAGCTCGACCGAGAGGCGGCGTGTGGCCCACCGGAGGGCCTGGGGCGCCCTGGCCGCGAGTCCAAGGGTTTGACCTGAACAGGCATACTGCGATATGATCGACCTGAAAGGCGCCCCTCTTGGGCGTCGTCGTTTTGGGAGACCTCCCGGGAAAGGCGGGTGATGAAGATGGGATGGATCATGCATAGGCCCCAGAGCGGGGCAGCGAGACGTAAGAGACAGGGCGATATTCGAGACGGCTTTTGTGATCAGATGGTGACCCGGTATCCCATCGTGCAGGACCGCTCGCCAGACGGGAGGGAGACATGGCCAAGACCATTGAGGAGATCAACGACAAGATCCGCAAAGGCAAGGCCGTCGTTGTGACGGCCGAGGAGATCATCGAACTTGCCAAGCAAAGGGGGGCGAAGCGCGCTGCCCAGACGGTGGATGTGGTCACCACCGGGACCTTCGCCCCCATGTGCTCTTCAGGGGCCTACTTCAACATCGGCCATACCAAACCGCGCATCAAGCTGGGAGGAGGACAGGTGACCCTCAACAAGGTCCCAGCTTACACTGGGTACGCAGCGGTGGATTTCTTCCTCGGGGCCACGGCGATCCCGGACGACGACCCTCGCAACCAGGTGTATCCAGGGGAGTTCCGGTACGGCGGCGGTCACGTTATCCACGACCTACTGGCCGGCAAGTCTGTCCGTCTGGAGGGACGCGCCTACGGGACGGACTGCTACCCCAAGAAGCGGCTAGACCTCAACATCCGCCTCGATGACATGAATGAGGCTGTGTTGTTCAACCCGAGGAACGCATATCAGAACTACAACGTCGCGGTGAACCTCTCCAACCGTGTCATCTATACCTACATGGGCACGTTGCGCCCCAACCTGGGCAATGCCAATTACTGCAGCGCAGGGCAGCTCTCGCCCCTCATGAACGACCCCATGTACAAGACCATAGGGATAGGCACCAGGATCTTCCTCGGGGGTGGAGTGGGATACGTGGCCTGGCACGGCACCCAGCACAACCCTGGGGTGCCACGCACAGAGAGGGGTGTGCCCAAGGCAGGGGCCGGGACATTGGCCGTCATCGGGGACCTGAAGCAGATGGATCCCAATTGGTTGAGGGGTGTATCCTTCATCGGCTATGGGGCCAGCATGGCCGTGGGGATCGGCATACCCATACCCATACTGAACGAGGAGATCCTGGAGTATACCCGGGTCAGTGACGAAGATATCTGGGCCCCTGTGGTGGACTACAGCGAGGCCTATCCCAACCGCAGCCCTGAGACCCTGGGATCGGTCAACTACGCTCAGCTCCGAAGCGGCACCATCTCCCTCAATGGCAAGGAGGTGCCGACGGCCAGCCTGTCGAGCTATGTCAGGGCAAGACAGATCGCCAAAATCCTCAAGGGGTGGATCGAGGAGGGCATCTTTCTCCTCACCGAGCCGGTGGCGCCCATCCCTGGGCCGGACAGCGGATATCAGTTCAAGCCCTGCAAGGAGAAGCAGGCCCAGTGACTGGGAAAGGGGGACCCCCGGGCGATCACGGATCGGATACCGTCGCGGCCCTGCCTGGCGCATCCATTGCGGGCAGATCGGGACTGGCCGCGAGACGTGGAGGAGACCATGGGGATGGGTGATCCTTGGCTTCCCTTCCTGGAGGTCATGAACGACCCCTTGAGGTGGGCCAGATCGTGGAAGGGGCGTACAGGGCAGAAGGTCATTGGACATCTCCTCCCGGATGTGCCAGAGGAGCTCATCCACGCCGCTGGGGCCCTCCCCCTGGCCATAGAAGGGGCCGGGGTTCAGCCATCCCACGCACAGGCGTCCATCCCGAATTACTCCTGCTCCCATGCCATGGGCGCGTTGGAGATGGGCCTATGCGGCGATCTGGATTTCCTCGACGCCATGGTGATCCCTTACGTGTGCGACACCACCAGGAATCTCTTTCACATCTGGGACCATAGGGTCCAAGGCATGGCCAACGAGTTCCTGAGGTTGCCCAAGAAGCTCCGGCAGCGAGGCGCCGAGTCTTACCTCTGTGCCGAGTTCCGTAGGCTCCTGGAGTCATTGGGGCGCGTTACGGCAAGACACCCCAGCGAGCAGGGGCTCACGGAGAGCATCCTGCTCTACAACAGAAGCCGGGCCATGCTGCGCCAGGCCTACTTGGTGATGCAAAGGCGACAACCCCATCTGTGGACCGCGGGTCGGGTGATGTGCCTCCTCGCGTCCGCCCTCAGGGCACCCAGGGAGGAACACTTGAGCTGGATGGAGTCGCTGCCTTGGACCTGTGGCGATGCCCAGGGGATGGAGGACTGGATCCCCATCTATGTCAGGGGAAAGGTGTGGGACCCCCCAGGAATCCTGGACCTCTTCAACGAGCTCCAGTTGATGGTGGTCGCCGACGAGATGGTCACTGGTCTTCGGTCCATCGCTCAAGACGTGCCGATCGACGGAGACCCGTTCATGGCCCTCGTACATCGTCACATGGGCTCGATCCCGTACCCTGGCTATCACATGGAGCCCGAGGAGGTGGTGGCCGGTTTCATCGCGAGGGTGCGCCAGAGCTCAGCCAGGGGGGTCGTTTTCCTCAACCCCAAGTTCTGCGAGGCGGCCGGGTTCGAAACCCCCGATCTGGAGCGGGCCTTGCAGAAGGAGGGGATCCCGAGCCTTGTCCTGGAGACCTCCGCTAGGGGGGTCTCCTTGGGCCAAATCAGGGTGCGCCTGGAGGCATTCAGGGAGATGATCGGCCAGGGGCTCCCATGACTTCGCGGAGTGCGGCACCCCCGGGGGCCGGTGCCCTTTGCCCGGTGGCCATCAGGGACCTACGCGACTCAATGGAGGCCTTGATCCAACAGCCACGAATCGCCGACAACCGACAGGGCCCGGTCCAGGGCCGGCCATATCCAGGAGGAGTCGGTCCATGAATCCCATCGCCACGTTGCGGGACCTCAAACAGATCAACATCGATTACTACACAGCCGCACACACCGCCCATCAGAACGGGAAGTTCATAGCATACGTCAATGCCATGACACCGGTGGAGATCCTCTATGCCATGGACTTCATCCCCATCTACCCCGAGAACCACGCGGTGATACTCGGCGCCCGTAAGCTATCCGAGGAGGTGGTGCAGGCTGCCGAGGCCGCGGGCTACTCCATGGACCTGTGCTCCTACGCCAGGTGCGACCTTGGATCCATCTTCACGGGGAAGAGCCCCACCTTCGGCCTCCCCAAGCCGGATCTGCTCCTGGCCTCCAATAGCCAGTGCGGCACTATCACCAAGTGGTGGGAAGTATTGAGCCGGATGTATCAGGCGCCCATGTTCCTCATCGACGTCCCCCATTCAGGCGATGGCGCCAAGGACCCGGCAGCAGAGCGATACGTGAGGGGGCAAGTGGAGGAACTCGTGCATGTCATCGAGGGCATAACCGGCAGGGCCCTGGACTGGGACAGGTTGAACGAGAGCATCCGTCTGTCCAGGGAGGCCTCCGAACTCTGGACGAAGGTCCTCGAATCAGCGGCCCATCGCCCGGCCCCCATAACCGTCTTCGACCAGTTCATCGCCATGGCCCCCATCGTCTCCCAGAGGGGCACCAGTGTGGCCGTGGAGTTCTACCGCGGCCTATTGCAGGAGATCCAGGGTCGGATAGAAAGCGACACCGGGGCGGTCCGAGAGGAGCGATTCCGTTTGTTCTGGGACAACCTTCCAGTGTGGCCTGAGATGAGACGCTTGTCCCAGTTCCTGGACGAGCATGGGGCGAGCCTGGTGACATCCCTCTACACCTGGGCCTGGGCCACGTTGGCCGTGGGGGAGGAGGACCCGTTTCAGGACTGGGCCGAGCAGTATCTCTACACGGCGAACCTCCACCTCGGGCGCAGGATAGAGCAGTATGTGGCCTTTGCTGAACACTACAAGCTGGACGGATTCCTCTACCACTCCAACCGAAGCTGCAAGATGGTCTCCCAGGATATCCCGGAGTTGCGCAGGGCCGTGACCGAACGTACCGGGATCCCTGGGGTGATCCTCGAGGCGGACCACAACGATCCACGGCTGTATGCCATGGAGACCATCGAGGCCCAAATAGAGAGTTTCCTGGAGATGTTGGCCTCGAGGCGCAACTAGTCCCTTGCCCCCGCGTTCCAAGGCGGCTGGCCCATTCCGGGGGCTGCGTGGCATCATTTGACCGCGGTGCCCCGAGGGGACCGGGAAGCGGGGATCAGTCAAATCGGGCCAGGAAGGCAGCCCGAGGTTTCAGCCTCGGCCGAAACCTGCAAAGGCAGCGGCTCGGAGGGGGAGGCCTGACACGGCACGAGGGGACTTCGGCCTCGTTGACATGGCCGTCCTAGGCCTTTATATTGCTAGTGTAGTCCAAATCACCTAGGGAAAGGAGAACCCTTGATGTTGACCGTTACCCCCAAGGCGAGTCAGAAGATCACCGAGTTTCTCAAGGAAAGGCAAAGTGACGCCGCCATCAGATTGTTCCTAGCCGAAGGTGGCTGATCCGGCCCGTCCCTTGGATTGGCTCTGGATGAGCCAAAGGCAGACGATGAGATCTTCCATGACAATGGCCTGACTTTCCTGATTGAGCGCTCTTTGGTGGACCGTGCGGGGGACATCACCATAGACTACGTGGACACAGGATGCATGCCGGGCTTTCATATACAGTCCAACCTCTCTCCGGTCTGTTCCTGCTGATCCTTCTTGGCCGAGGCTTCCTTGACTTGCGATATGGCTCGTCCTGGATTAGGTGCGCGCCCCGGGGAGGGGCCGCTTCGAATCCGGGAGGCCACCTCGCCCTCGCCGCAAAGCGATGAAGGATGACTTCATGCACGACGATATCACGGACGTCCCTGGGCTCCGCGTGGGACATGCCCACAACCCCGAGGCCCTGACAGGCTGCACCGTGATCCTCTGTGAGTCGGGAGCCGTGGCAGGTATGGACCTGCGCGGGATGGCCTCAGGGACCCGCCAGACCGACTCCCTCGGTGTCCTTCATGCAGTGGAGAAGGTCCACGCGGTCTTCCTGACCGGCGGTAGCGCCTTCGGTCTGGATGCGGCCGCCGGGGTCATGAGGTATCTGGAGGAACGAGGGGCCGGCTTGGCCACGCCCTTCGCCAGGGTCCCCATAGTCCCAACCGCGGTCATATTCGACCTCTCCTTGGGCGACCCTCGGGTCAGGCCCACCGCAGAGATGGCCCGCGAGGCCTGTCTCGCCGCCACAGGAGGGCCGGGCCCGCAGGGCAGCGTGGGGGCCGGCACTGGGGCCTCCGTGGGGAAGTACCATGGGATAGGCCGGGCCATGAAAGGAGGACTCGGTACCGCCAGCCTCAGGGGTGCAGGTGACGTGGTGGTAGGTGCCATGGCCGTGGTCAATGCCTTCGGGGACGTGATCGACCCCGGCACAGGGGAGGTCTTGGCCGGCCTGCGCGACGCCCCCGACGGAAAGAAGCTCATACGTACCTCGTCGGAGCTGCGCAAAGGCGTCCCCAGGCAGATCCTTGCGCTGGAGAACACCACGCTCGTGGTAGTGGCCACCAATGCCTCCCTGTCCAAGCCCCAGGCCACCAAGGTCGCTCAGATGGCCCAGGTGGGCCTGGCGCGGACGATCTCCCCGGCTCACTCCCCCCCGGATGGGGATGTGGTCTTCTGTCTGTCGTTGGGGGGCGCACAAGGGGATCTGCACCACGTAGGAGCCCTGGCCGAGGAGGCCACCAGCTTGGCCATCGTTCGTGCGGTCAAGTCGGCGGACGGCTTCGGCATCATCCCGGCTTGGAAAGACCTCATCCCTTCCTGAAGCGCAAGGCGAACCTACGGGACTCAGGTGATGACCGATCGTTGGAGAACTACTTCTCCGACTTCGTGTGGCTGTCCGTATTGTATGCCGGTCCAAGACATCGCCTACTCGGCGCAAGTAGAACAGCCATGACCTGGACAGGTTACGGCCACATGGATAGAATGATCTCGTCATGGGAGACATCACGCGTCCATACGAACAAGGGCACCTATTGGTCGCTGCACTGAGGTTGTTTTTGTTCAAGAACCAACGCCCCCCTTCGGTGCGTGAGCTGAGCGAGGCCATCGACCTCTCTCCGGAGATGGGGCATTACTTCTGCAACCGTCTGTCCCGCCTGGGGGTCATCGAGATAGTGGAGGGGGCCTTCGAGGAGAGGGTCTACCTCAAGGACCACCTCAAGCTCGAGGAACTCCCCAGGGAGGAGAGGTTATCGAGCTTGGAGGCCGAGGTCCTGAGACACCTGGAGGAAAGCGAGAGACATCAAGAAGAGCTCCAAAGGATGCAGAGCTCCCATCAGGAAAAGAAGAAGGAGCTCTTCTCGGACCTGGAACGCCAGCTCAAAGAGGGGCTCAAGAAGAGAAAGAACCCGCTGGACGAGCTCTGATGTCCAGGGGGATCCCCCAACAGGGGATCTGACACCTCATCAGGGGCCCCTTTTGTGGCCCGACCAGAGGGCATGGGTCCTGATTCCTTCCGGCGGGCGGTGAATTGCCGCGGCGACCATCGGTCCCGCAGGCCGAGCCTCCGAGCCGTGGGTGGCTGGAGAGGGCGGATCCCTTCCGGAAAGGTAGTGGGGATGGAGCAGAGGATTCGCATCGCGTTTCTCGGCTGGGATGATTGGGCCATGTGCCTGGTGGAGGACTGGGCAGCGCGTCGCACCGACATAGAGGTAGTGGGCGTGGTGTGCGAAGATGGAGGGAGTTGCCCTACATCGAGGCTCTCCCTTCCCTCGGTGAAAGATGTCTCCGGCCTCGAGGGGATGGGCATGGTGACGCATCTCCTAGACCTTCGCCAGACCGGGGCCTCGGCGCCTGCCGGTCTCCCCCAAGGCACGGTTTGGGTCCCACCGGAGGTCACGGAGGTCCTGCGTGGACTGTGCATCCAGAATCGGGAGCTCCTGAGATACATGGGGGTGGTGGAGACCGCCAGGGACGCGGTCGTCACCATCGATGAATCCCACAGGATCCTCTTCTTCAACAAGGCCGCCGAGGCCATGTTCGGTTTCACCAAGGAGGAGGTCATCGGTCAGGACCTGAGCCTGATCATCCCACCACCCCACAAGGAGCGTCACAAGGATTACGTCAGGCGATACGTGGAGACAAGGCGTGGCCGATTCATCGATCACACCGTGGATCTGACCGCGCAGAGGCGATCAGGGGAGGAATTCCCCATAAGCATCTCGTTCTCAGTGGCCGAGGAGGGCGGCCACCTCCTCATGACGGCCATCATGCGGGACACCACCGAGATGAAGGCCCTGGAACAGAAGGCCATCCAGAAGGAACGGATGGCCACCGTGGGGGAGGCCCTATCCTTCGTGACGCATGAGATCCGCAACCCCTTGATCATCATAGGCGGATTCTCACGGAAACTCCTCCGATCTCAGTCCCTCAAGGGCGAGGACAGAGGACATCTCGAGCTCATCGTCAAGGAGGTACAAAGGTTGGAGGGGCTACTGACAGAGATCCAGGACTTCGCCAAGCCCATGCGCCTGGAGAGGCAGATGCTGAGGCTGGGCCCGTTCCTGGAGGAACTGGTCAGCTCTTTCAAGGGCGCTGCGGCCTCGCCCGAGGTTGAGTTCTCCCTAGAGGTGACGGGCGATCCCGTCATCTCCGTGGATGAGGACCGCTTGAGGCAGGTGATCATGAACCTCATAAAGAACGCCCTGGAGGCCATCCCGGGAAGGGGCAGGGTCCTCACGAGGGCATGGGAGAAGGACGGGGTCGCCTACGTGGAGATCCGGGACAACGGGGAGGGGATCCCGAGGGAGCGTCTGAAGGAGGTCTTCCAGCCCTTCGTCACCACCAAGAAGGGCGGATCCGGCCTTGGGCTGCCGCTTTGCAGGAAGATAGTGAGCGAACACCAGGGTGAGATCACCATCACCAGCGAGCCCCATGAGGGGACCAGCGTCCTTATCTCCCTCCCTGCCGTTGCCACCGACGAGGCGTCCCGGGGCCAGGGGGTCCCGGATCAACCACCTGCGATGGGGGGGAAGACGCTCACCCTGTCCCCTTCTGAGAGCCGGTGATCCCTTTCTGCGTGGATACCATTTATCAGCAGTATCTTCGGATCGCCCTGGGGGATATTCAACTGCTCCAGCAGGTCACCTAGGGAGGCCCCTTCCGAAACGACCACCACAGCGCTCTGCGCCCCTGGCACGGGCATGTACGACCTGAGATTCCCGAACAGCCTGACCTCGACACGAGGCATCAATCGCCCTTCGGCCCCTCGGCCATCCTGGCCTCCACCCTGTCCGTCCTGAAAGACAGGGAGACGAAGGTATTGAACGAGAGCTCTGGTGGGAACACGGCCACCCTGTCCCCTTCGTGAAGCCTCGTCGCGAAGCTCGCCCCTCTCCCGTTGACCAGGATCAGCCTCACGCGAGTCAGAGGCAAAGAAAGGGTGGCCAGGAGTCCCCCCACGTGAGACCCTTCCGACAGCTCGACGCCCCTTTCCCTGAGGCCGTCGCCTATTTCCCGCCTGAGGTCCCCTCCTACCAGAAGTGTCACCCGCATCGAACCGCCTTCCGTCAGACCACTGATTCGCCCCCATCGCAGTATAACGCGGTGGCCCATCGCTGCAAAGCCCGAGCACACAGACGCCTGCCTTCGCGAGGAGCCGCACCCCTAGGTCCTTACCCAAGGCTGTATGAGCAGGTCCCTCATCAGGGTCGTTGTGCCGAGCACGCCACTCGTGCACTCTTCCCCTCACATGAGCCCTCGATAGAATCCTCCGTCGATCTGGATGCTAGCGCCTGTGATGTAGCTGGCCCGCTCGGAGGCCAGAAAGACCACCAGATCCGCGAACTCCTCCGGCCTACCAAGCCTCCGAAGGGGGATGGACCCCTCCCAGCCGCGGATCACCTCCTCCTGGGTCACGCCCCTCTCCGCGGCGATGGTCCTGGCCAGTTCCCTCACTCGGTCCGTCATGATGTAACCGGGGCAGACGTTGTTGACCGTGATGCAGTCCGCGGCCAGTTCATTGGCCAAGGTCTTGGCGAACCCTATGACCCCTGCACGCACGGCGTTGGACAGTACCAAGCCGTCCAGGGGCTGCTTAACTGCCACCGATGTCATGTTGATGACCCTGCCCCATCTGCCCTTGCGCATGTGGGGCACGGCCTCCCTGGTGAGGGCCACGGCGCTCAGGAGATTCATCCGGAACGCCTCCTCCCACTGCTCGTCGCTCAATCCCAGGAAGGTCGCTGAGGGGGGGCCACCGGCGTTGTTGACCAGGATGTGCAGGGCACCGAAGCGGGCCGCCGCCTCCTGCACAAAGCCCCTGGCCTGGTCCGGCTTCGATACATCGGCCTTCCATGGCCATATCTCCGCCCCGGTCTCCTTGGCTATGGCTGAGGCGGCCTCCTCCACGGCCCGGGCATCCCTGGAGCAGATGGCCACCTTGGCCCCCTCCATGGCCAGCCCTCTGGCCACGGCCCTCCCGAGCCCCCTGCTCGCCGCCGCGACCAAGGCCACCTTCCCCCTTATCCCAAGATCCATCGCTCACCCCACCATACGAAAGAGGGGCCCGTGGGCCCCTCTGGCTTTTTCGTGCGCCTAGTCTTTCACCTTCCCCTGGCCATGGGCCCTCCTCCCCTGGAGGCCGGAGGCTGCCCGCTCTAGGAGGACCCTATCCGATCAGAAGTTGTGGACCTTGTCCAGCTCTTCAGCCGGGACATCGAACACGACGTTGTGAGGAGGCAGCGGCTCTCTCTCGAAGAATTCCGGGAGCCGATCATCGGCGTTGGTGAAGCCCGCCGCCCGATTGAAATGCCTTTCAGCCCTGAGCACCTCCTTGCCATATTCCATGAGGTCATCCAGGCTCATGTTCCAGCCGTACCGCGCGTTGATCATCTTGGGGATTGCCTCCATCCCGCTGGGGATGTCCATTACTGCGAAGGCCACAAAGACACACAGCCCAGCGGAATCTATGGCTGCAGTGGCGATCTGGAGGCCCCTGGAGAGGTCCACCTGCCCTTCCGGCTTCAATGGATCGACGAACCCCCCAACCTTCATGATGTTCGTGGCCACCGCGTATCCCGCGGTGTGGTCAGCCCCCATGGGTGACGTGGCATAGGTGACCCCTATGCCCTTTATGCCCCGTGGGTCGTAGGCCGGCAACCCCTGCCGCTTCACCACCGGGACGTGGGCGACCCCCAGTGCCTGGCCAGTCACGGCCGCCCCGCTGCCTAGGATCCGACCCATGGGGGTGCCCCTGCCCACCTCATGGAGCAGTTCGATGGCCCCTGCAGCATCGCCGAAGGACTTGACCCCTGCCGCCATGGCCACACCTATGGCGCACCCCATCTCGATGGTGTCCAGCCCGTATTCGTCGCACAGGCGGTCGATCTGGGCAATGGAGTCCAGATCATCGATGCCGCAATTGGCACCATTGGCCCATATGGTCTCATACTCGAACCCCGAGGTCAGGTATCTCTTGTCCTTGTCCAGGTATACATTGGAGCACTGGATGATGCACGTGGAGCAGCCCGAATGCGTGGTGCTCCCTCCACGCTCCTTGATGATGTCATGCAGGGTCTCGCCGCTGATCTTGTGCGCGCCCTCGAAGCGTCCCTCGGTGAAGTTCCTGGTGGGAAAGGCCCCTGCCTCGTTTATCACATTGACCAGCACGTCGGTCCCGTAGACCGCCAAGCCGCCACCCGGCTTGGTCACAGGGTGCTCCCTGAGGGCATCCCTGAAGACCGCTGCCGCCTTCTTGAAGGCCTCCTGGTCATGATACTCGACCCCAGGGGCGTCCTTGTCATCCACCACGATGGCCTTGAGGCCCTTGGATCCCATCACGCCCCCCATCCCCCCTCGGCCGGCATGACGGGCAGGTTTGCCCTGGGTGCTGGTCACGGCAACAGAGGCCGCCGAGAGCCTCATCTCGCCCGCCGGCCCGATGGATATGATCCCCACCTTCTCCCCGTGTTTCCCCTGGAGACGGGCAGCCAGCTCGTAGTTCTTGAGGCCAGCGAGATCATCCGCTGGCAGGAGCTTGCCCCCGTCCTTGGTCAGGAGGAGATAGTACCACTTGCCCGCAGGGGCCTGCCCCTCCACCACTATCCCAGCGATGCCCAGCCTCCCGAGCTTCACCCCCGCGTTGCCCCCGACGTTGCTCTCCTTGATACCGCCCGTCAAGGGGCTCTTGGCCCCCACGGAGAGCCGACCCGAGTTGGCGCTGGTGGTGCCAGCCAAGAGCCCTGGGGCCACCACCAGCTTGTTGCTGGGGCCGAGGGGGTGACACAAAGGCGGGACCTCCCTGGCCACTATGGTGGAGGTCAGGGCGCGTCCACCGAGTCTCGCGTAATCCCCGGAGAGATCCTCGAGCTTGACTGTCCCCTTCGCCATATCCACCCGCATCAGTCTCCTCATGGCCTTTCCCTCCTTGATCAAGTTAGAAGAAGGATTCAAAGACGACGGATTCCAATAACACACATCGCAAGCATAAGGACAGTGGGTTGGAGGTGTCAAGAAGATTCTGAAAGGGATGCGAATCTATGAAAGTGCTATGTCTGAGATTGCATATGTAAGAAGAGACTCATGCCCAGCTACGGTTCCTCGGAGATGCCTGGACTTCAAAGAACCGAGGAAAAGATAAAAACTGCCTAACTGGACCTCAGGCCCATGTTGCTGGAGAAGGGGAGGCGCGGCCCTCCTCTCTCATCGCCTTCGTTCAGCCAGGCGGACCTCTATGGAACGCGCATGTTCACCCAGGCCCTCCATGGAGGCCAGCCTAGAGGCCGAAGGGCCGAGCTCCTCCAGGGGCCCCTGAGAAAGACCGATGACGCTCGTCCTCTTCAGGAAGTCCCAAACCCCCAAGGGGGAAGAGAATCGCGCTGTACCGCCCGTCGGCAGGACATGGCTCGGTCCCGCCACGTAGTCCCCCACGGCCTCGGGGGACCATGCCCCTAGGAACACGGCCCCGGCGTGGCGCACCTTGCCCAGATGTTCCATGGGCCTCTCCACCAGGAGTTCCAGGTGCTCGGGCGCGATCACAGAGGCGATGTCAAAGGCCTCATCCAGGTCGCGGGTGACGATCACGGCCCCGAAGCGGGCCAGCGATGCCCGGGCTATCGACGCCCTTTCGGAACGCGCCAGTTGCCGCGAGACCTCCCTTTCCACCTCGAAAGCATAGGACCTCGAGGGGGTCAGGAGCATGGCCGAGGCCATCTCATCGTGCTCTGCCTGCGACAGGATGTCAGCCGCTGCCCAGGCGGCTGGTACGGATCCGTCCGCCACGATCAGGATCTCGCTGGGGCCGGCCACCATATCTGTCCCCACCCCTCCGGACACCATACGCTTTGCCGTTGCGACATAGGCGTTACCGGGTCCCACCACCTTGTCCACCTTGGGGACATCTCCCACCCCGAAGGCCATGGCCGCGATGGCCTGGACCCCCCCCAGACGAAAGACCCTGTCCGCCCCAGCCAGCCTCGCCGCGGCCAAGACCATGGGGTTCGGTCCTGTCCAGGAAAGGGGCGAACACACGATGACCTCCGCGACCCCGGCGACCTTGGCCGGGATAACGGTCATCAGGACAGATGATGGATACGAGGCCTTCCCACCGGGCACGTAGACACCGACCCGATCCAGGGGCCTTATGAGTTGTCCCAGGCGGGCACCTCTCGCGTCCACCGTGAGCCAGGACCCTTCCACCTGCCTGGCATGGAAGGCCCTTATCCTTTCCGCTGCCAGCTCCAGAGCCGCCAGGTCTTCCGTCGATACCTCCCTGAAGGCCGCATCCCATTCTGGGGCAAGCACCTCCAGCGTCCGGGTGCCCACGGGCATCCCGTCTATCTCCCGGGCCCATCGCATCAAGGCTTCCTCGCCATGCTCCCTTATCTCACCCAGGATGAGGCGGACCCGATCCTCCACCTCCTGTTCCACAGACCTTCCCCTTTCCTTCACGGCCTCCATGAACCGGTGAAATTCCTCCCCGCAACTGTTCAGGAGCCTCATGGGGTCCTCTGCTGGTTCGATCCCACGGTGACGCAGCGACCGAGATCGGCGATTGGCGCCAGATGCACCTGTACCTGCCTCCCTCATTCCCTCACCCTCTCTATGTCGGCCCCCAGCCGCGACAATTTCTCCTCGATCCGCTCATAGCCTCGATCGAGATGATAGACCCTCGAGACCTCGGTCGTCCCCTCCGCGGCCAGCCCGGCCAGTATCAGGGAGGCGCTCGCCCTCAAGTCCGTCGCCATCACAGGCGCCCCAGTCAGCCGAGTCACCCCCCTGACCACGGCACTGGGGCCTTGCACCTGGATCTGGGCCCCCATGCGGCGCAGCTCGCTGACGTGCATGAATCGATCCTCGAAAACCGTCTCCGTGATGATGCTCGTGCCCTTGGCCAGGCACAGCATAGCCATGAGCTGGGCCTGCATGTCAGTGGGAAAGCCTGGGTAGGGCTGTGTCTTGATGTCAGTGGCCTCCGGCCTGGACCGCCCTATGACCCTGACCGACTCCCCCTGGATCCGGATCTCCGCGCCCGCCTCTCTCAGCTTGCGGATGACCGCTTCGAGATGGCGGTGGGGGCAGTGGAGCAGCGTCACATCCCCTCTTGTTATCGCCGCGGCCACCATGAAGGTACCAGCCTCTATCCGATCGGGTTCTACCACGTGATTCGAAGGCCCCAACTCCTCCACCCCGTCTATGGCTATCACATCCGTGCCGGCCCCCTGGATCTTGGCCCCCATGGCGTTCAAGGCCTGAGCCAGCTCGACGACCTCCGGCTCGCATGCCGCGTTCTCCAGCAAGGTACGACCCTTGGCCAATACGGCCGCCATCATCAGATTCTCCGTCCCTGTGACGGTGGAGACATCGAAACAGAACTTGGCACCGCGCAGACCCCTGGCCCGGGCATAGACATAACCATGCCTCAAGGAGATCGAGGCACCAAGGGCTTCTAGCCCTTTGAGGTGCTGGTCGATGGGACGACTCCCTATGGCGCAACCGCCAGGGAGGGAGACCACCGCCCGCCCAGTCCTCGCCAGCAGAGGCCCGAGCACCAGGACCGAGGCCCGCATGGTCTTCACCAGATCGTAAGGGGCCGTGTGACTTGTGATCCGCGTTGCATCGACCAATGCCCTTCCGTCCTTGATCTCCACGCGCAGTCCCAGCTCCGTGAGGAGTGACCTGAATGTCTCCACGTCCCTCAACTGCGGCACATTGGAGATTTGATGAAGGCCCGGGGCCAAGAGCGTGGCAGCCAGTATTGGCAAGGCGGCGTTCTTGGCACCGCTGATGGAGACCTCACCCCTGAGGGGGATACCACCACGAATGACTATCTTGTCCAACTCCACACCTCCGCCACCCCTCGTCGCTCCCTCATCCCTTGGTGGCGTGGACTACCCGTTGCCTCCCTGCGAGGTCCCGGTGCCATTCCCATCGTCTCCAGGAACCGATCTGTCTCAATCTCTCCTCCACGCGAGGCCTCTGCCCGTCACCCACCTCTAGGAGCAGGCTCCCCCCGTCCTCCAACCACCCTGGGGCCTGCTCGAGGATCCGACCGATGACCTCGAGCCCCTCCTTCCCACCGTCCATTGCTACCAAGGGCTCGTGCTCCTTCACCTCCGGCGGCAGGGCAGCGATCTCATCTGTCGGCACATAAGGTGGATTCGATACGACCATGGAGAACTGGTCAGCCCCAGGTCCCAAGGCCTCGAACAGGTCCCCTTGCAGGAAGCTGATCCTATCCTCCACTTGGAATCTTCGGGCATTGGCCCTGGCGACCTCCAGGGCCCCCGCGGAGACATCCGTGGCCACCACCTGGACCCCATCCCCGGCTTCCTTGGCAATGGCGATGGCCACTGCACCGCTTCCGGTGCCTATCTCGAGGACCCTCATGGTACCGGGTCCTTGCCCCGTCCCGGGACAGATCCTCCCCAGGGCCACCTCCACCAGGAGTTCCGTCTCAGGTCGAGGGACGAGGACCTGAGGGGTGACATGGAGAGGAAGCGACCAGAACTCCTTGGTGCCGGTCAAGTAGGCCACCGGCTCCCTCCTGCCCCTCCTTCGAAGCAGCTCCCTGAATCCGTCGAGTTCCGATGGGTCGATGGGTTGGTCGTGGCGGAGATAAAGGTCGATCCTTCTGCACTCGAGGACATGGGCCAGCAAGACCTCCGCATCCAGCCTGGGGGTAGAGACCCCTTTTCGCGAGAGGTAACGGGACGCCTCGTTCAAGAGGGCGAGCACCGTCCACGTCCGTCTCATGAGGATCCCTCTCTCAGGGCCTCGGCGTTGTAATGGTCCTGAAGTGACGCGATGATCTCGTCCAGGTCCCCCTCGAGCACCTCCGGGAGACGGTAGAGGGTCAGGCCGATGCGATGATCCGTCACCCGCCCTTGGGGAAAGTTATAGGTCCGGATCCGCTCGCTCCGATCTCCGCTGCCCACCTGGGTGCGCCGCTGCTGCGATATGGCCTTGCGTTGTTCTTCCCGCATCTGGTCCAGGAGCCTCGCCTTCAGGACCCGCAAGGCCTTGGCCTTGTTCTTGTGCTGCGACTTCTCATCCTGGCAGGTGACTACCAACCCTGTGGGGAGATGGGTGATGCGTACCGCTGAGTCCGTGGTGTTGACGCTCTGCCCCCCAGGACCAGATGAACGAAAGACATCGACCCTGAGGTCCGATGGATCTATGTGCACCTCCACATCCTCCGCCTCGGGGAGGACGGCCACCGTCACGGCAGAGGTATGGATCCGGCCCTGCGACTCGGTCATCGGCACCCTCTGAACGCGATGGACCCCGCTCTCGAACTTGAGGTGGCTGTAAACCCCCTTCCCCTCCACAAGGGCGATGACCTCTTTCAATCCACCCACGCCAGTCGGGTGAGAGTCCACCACCTCCACGCGCCATCCCCGCTTTTCCGCGAACTTGGAATACATACGAAAGAGGTCAGCCGCGAAGAGGCCTGCCTCCTCACCCCCGGTGCCCGCCCGAATCTCCAGGAAGATGTTCTTGTGGTCATGAGGATCCTTGGGAGTCAACATGGCCCTGAGGCGCTCTTCCAGTTCCCTCTGGCGCGCGGTGAGTAGCTCGACCTCCTCCTGGGCCAGCTCTCGCACCTCCGGGTCCTTCTCTGATCTCAAGAGCGTCCTGTTTTCCTGAAGTTGCTGAAGCACGGAGCGATATGAACGAGAGAGCTCAACTATGGCGAGGAGATCCGAGTGCTCCTTGGCGAGGCGCTGGTACTCCTGTGGTCTCTTGGCCAAGGCAGGATCCGAGAGCTGACTCTCGACGAGCTTGTATCTTTGCTCGATCTCCTTCAGTCTCTCAAACACGACCCCTCACATCGAAGACGATGAAGCGAGAAATCGAGGAACGCCGTTTTTCATGCCGCCGAAGGACGAGATCCGGATGGCCCCCTCCCCTGAGGCGGAAGGGACTACGTTCGGTCAGTCCCAAGCCCCGAAATGTCCCCCTGTTTCACTGTGTGCCCCCCTTTTCTCATGGGAATCCCGCCCACTGCCCCACTCAGCGAACCCGAGAGGCGCTTTCCGCCGGGCTCGACACCCAAGTGCCAGGGCGAAACGATCTGTGCGACCCACGCAACGGGAGTGACGGGGGGATTTCATCCTGGCATCGAGTTCGATCCGCTTCAGGGAGCGCTCGGCCAAGACACACAAGGGGATCACTGCCCACGGGCCTTGTCCAGGTAGTTCTGTCCGAACTTCCTCTGGAAACGCTCCACGCGCCCCGCAGAGTCCACCAGTTTCTGCTTGCCTGTGAAAAAAGGATGGCACTTGGAACAGATCTCCACCCTGATCTTCTCCTTGGTGCTGCGGGTCTCGAAGGTGTTGCCGCAGGCGCATTTCACCGTCGCCTTCACGTACTTGGGATGGATGTCCTTCTTCATCGAATCCTCCTGCTCCTCGCTCCCTGGCCCTCGCAGTTCTCGCCTTCAGGGGTATCACAGGATTATGGCCCCCCAGGCCTCACGCCCGATCATGCGCTCATAGAATCCAAGAACTCCCTGTTGGTCTTGGTCTTCTGGATCTTGTCCAACAAGAACTCCATGCTATCCACGGAATTGAGGGGGGCGAGAAGCTTCCTCAATATCCAGATCCTGTTGAGGTCCTCCTTGGGAAGCAACAGCTCCTCCTTGCGCGTGCCTGAACGGTTTATGTCTATGGCTGGAAAGATCCTCTTGTCAGCGAGACGTCTATCTAGCTGCACTTCGAGGTTCCCGGTGCCCTTGAACTCCTCGAATATCACCTCGTCCATCCGGCTGCCGGTGTCTATGAGCGCTGTGGCGATGATGGTGAGGCTACCTCCTTCCTCCACGTTTCGCGCTGCGCCGAAAAACCGTTTGGGACGATGGAGGGCGTTGGAGTCCACGCCCCCCGAGAGGATCTTCCCGCTCGGAGGCACGACGGTGTTGTGGGCCCTGGCCAAGCGAGTGATGCTGTCCAGGAGTATCACCACGTCTTTCTTGTGCTCCACCAACCTCTTGGCCTTCTCGAGGACCATGTCCGCCACCTGCACGTGGCGCTGGGCGGGCTCGTCAAAGGTGGAACTGATCACCTCACCATCCACGGATCTGACCATGTCCGTGACCTCCTCGGGCCGCTCGTCGATGAGCAGCACGATGAGGATGATCTCCTTGTGGTTGTGGGTGATGCTGTTGGCTATGTCCTGTAGCAGCATGGTCTTTCCGGTTCGAGGTGAGGCAACGATGAGCCCCCTTTGCCCTTTCCCGATGGGGCAGAGGAGGTCCATGATCCGCATGGTGACCTTGTCAGGCGTGGTCTCGAGCCGGATCCTCTCCATGGGATAGAGGGGTGTGAGGTTGTCGAAGAGGATCTTATCCCTGGCGATCTCCGGGTCCTCGTAGTTGACGGCCTCGACCTTGAGGAGCGCGAAATACCTCTCAGAGTCCTTGGGGGGGCGAATCTGTCCAGCCACCGTGTCTCCGGTGCGCAAGTTGAATCGCCGAATCTGAGACGGCGAGACGTAGATGTCGTCCGGTCCAGGCAGGTAGCTGTAATCCGAGGCCCGCAGGAAACCGAAGCCGTCCGGAAGGATCTCCAGGACCCCTTCCCCGTAAATGAAGCCGTTCTTCTCCGTCTGGGCCTGTAGGATGGCGAAGATGAGCTCCTGCTTCCTCATCCCGCTGGCCCCCTCCACCTTGAGATTCTTGGCGAGCTCCAGCAGCTCCGAGATCCTCTTCTCTTTCAGCTCTACAAGGTTCATCTCCCTCCCGCTCCTTGAAAGTCGTCGCGGCCGTGCCGCTTCGCAGGTGCCGTGCTGGGCCCCGGGGCATCGACCACTTGTGGATGTGCGTATGGCGTCTTCAAAGGACGGCGATTACAGTTCTCTTGGGAAAAGTTATCCGGACTGGCTTATATCCATCCCATAAAGGGCCGGACAGGTTGACTACGACTGCAGGATATCTCACCTCACTTCCCATGTCAATACCGAAAACCCCTTGTCCAGGGGATCAGTCTAGGGGGCTCCCCTTTTCCCCGTGCGGGAGGGTTTCAACCCCCCTACATGCCCCAGCGCCCCCCCCTCACCCATCCCAGGTGTGCAGGCGGTCTCGCCGTGGCCTTCACCTGCCCCTTTCCATCGGATCACGCCTGTGCCTTCCATCCGGTCCGTGGGCCCTTGACCGGGGCAAGGAGGGCCCCTTCATGTGGGACCTAGCCCGTCAGTTGGATGAAATTGATCTGTCGACCGGTCTTTCCCCTGGAGGCCCTGTGCGAGAAGAAGATCTTGGAGTTGCACGCTGTGCAGGCATTGACCCTGATGATGTTCTCCTGCGCTATACCCGCTTGGAGGAGCTGATGGACATTGAGCCCCACAAGATCCAGGGAATATCGATTCGCCTTGACCGGTTTGATGAAATCCTTCCAGCGGTTCGTGCTGTTCTTTATGGACCGCACGACCTTGATATCCACCTCGTAGCAACACTCCCCTATGCACGGCCCCAAACCTACCAACAGGTCACCCGGATCGACCTTGAACTCCTTTCGCAGCTTGGATATGACGTTGCCCACGATGTTGAGACAGGTCCCTCGCCACCCCGAGTGAACTATACCTATCACCTCCCGCTGACTGTCGTAAAGCATTATGGGCAGGCAATCTGCGGTCAAGACACCCAGGGCGATCCCCTTCTGTTTGGTGACGATGGCATCGTAGTCCAAGTGCTGGAACTTGGACGGGTTCTCCGTGGGGTCCTCGTTGAGGATCAGTACCTGGTCGCCATGGACCTGATTGGCCAAAAAGAGGCGATCCGTATCGATTTGCATCGAGGCCCCGAGGATCATCTTGTTCTGAAGGACGTTCTCCCTCGAGTCCCCCCCAGCGGAGTCGAAGTTCAGGCTCCTGAAAGGCCCCTGGCTGACCCCACCCAAACGCGTCCCAAAGGCATGCCTGAGCTTACCATCCGAGTGGAAACGATCCAGGGTGACCACCTTCACCTTTCCGTAGGTCTCGAATCCCATGGCACCACAACCGGAGAGATGTTGCTATCCAGGCGATCTGGCAGGACTTGCAGGAAATACCCAAACAGGGTCTCTGGGAGCCGGTCCTCCTCCGCCCTGGGGCAGGCAGGGCCCGAGCCCGTGTACCTATGCATCTGCCCGTACCACAAACCGCGCAAATTCGGCGTGAGCTCCTCGTTGGCCGCGATCCTCAGAAGAGATTATAACCGAATTCGATCCATAGTGTCAATTTTTCCAAGAGAGAGGGATCCAAAACCTGTAGGATTTCAGCCAGATCGCAAGGAAGAGGAGCCCGAAATGTCTGCCTCTGGCCGCTGTGAGGGTGCTCGATGGAGAGACTGACCGCGTGGAGGAGTTGCCTGGAGGCGAAGGGCGCCCTTGCCCTCTTGCCCCCCCCTGAGGCGGCCCTGGGTCCGTAGAGTGCATCTCCCGCGACAGGGTGGTGGACGGAGGCCAGGTGAACCCGTATCTGATGGGTGCGGCCCGTCTCGGGCCTAACCAGGAGCAAGGCGTAATCCTTGAACAGACCCAAGACCTGCCAGTGGGTCACAGCCGTCCGAGGCCTCCTGGTTCGCGTGGAGATGCGCTTCCGGTCCCGGAGATCTCGACCCAAGGGCAGGGAGATGCTCCCAGAGGGCTGCCTAGGTGTGCCATGGACTAGGGCGATGTAATCCTTTTGCGCGGTGTGCCCCTTGAACTGTCTGGAGAGCGCCAAGTGGGCCTCCGGCGTCTTGGCCACTATCATGACACCGGAGGTGTCTTTGTCCAGTCTGTGCACCAGTCCAGCGCGCTGGGGCCCTCCCACCGTCTCGATGGCCGGGCAATGGGCCAGGAGCCCGTGGACCAGGGTGCCGGACGGGTGTCCCGGTCCAGGATGGACCACCAGGCCAGCGGGCTTGTTCAACACCAGGACCCATGGATCCTCGTAAAGGACGTCGAAACCGACGGCCTCCGGTCGCAACTGAGGCGGCGGCGAGGGCGGGAT
>FWPV01001537.1_pt1 | contig 63422 bp, 61 predicted proteins | sample 2228371 | NCBI WGS metagenome assembly FWPV01 (sample SAMEA103939776, study PRJEB20133) | metagenome
GGGCAGAATATAGAATAGAAGACAGCAGGAGAACCTGAAAAATGATGTTTATAGTCACCGGCCCTTCCGGAGCAGGGAAAACGACTCTCATCAAAAATTTATTAAAAAGATGCCCTGAGCTGGAATTTTCTGTTTCGCACACGACCCGTCCTCCTCGGCCGGGTGAAGTGGAGGGAAAAGATTATTATTTTATCGGGGAAGAAGAGTTTTCTCGGCTGGTGCAAAAAAAATTTTTTGTGGAATGGGCTTTCGTCCACGGCTATCGTTATGGCACTTCCTTCGCCGAGTTCAAGAAAGGTCAAAGCAAAGATTTAGTCCTGGACATTGATGTTCAGGGAGCAAGCCAAATAAAAAAGAAAATAAAAGGAAAAAGGCAATATTCGGCTGTTTTTGTTTTTATTTTGCCTCCAGACAAAGCAGCGCTGGAAAGACGCTTGAGAAAGAGGGGGGACCTTTCCCCTGAAGCACTCGGCCGGCGGCTGGAAAAGGCCAGGGAAGAGCTAAGGGCTTACCGCGATTTTGACTATGTGATAATCAACCGTGACCGTCGTCAAGCCACGAGAGAGTTGGAGGCAATTTTTTTAGCCGAGCATTGCCGCCGGGCAAGGCGGCAGCCTGAAATTAAGGCTGTTTTAAATTCTTTTAAGCGGAAAGGCTGAAGGGGGCATTATGGCCAGCATGGTTTTGGGTGTAAGTTCCTCCATCGCCATTTATAAAGCCTGCGAAATAGTGCGTTCCCTTCAACGAGAGGGACATCAAGTGCAGGTGGTGATGACCGAGAAGGCCAGCAAGTTTATTTCTCCCCGGTTGTTCAGTGCTTTGACCGGAAAACCAGCCATGGTCAATCCGTGGAAAAACAGAGAGGTGGAGAAGATTGAACATATCAATCTGGCCCAGCAAACAGAGCTTCTGTTGGTGGCTCCAGCTACGGCCAATATTATTGCTAAGATGGCACATGGCATAGCTGATGATTTTCTCTCCACTTTTTATTTGGCGGTTAATTGTCCGGTCATCGTGGCTCCAGCGATGAATGAAGCGATGTATTTACATTCCCGAACCCAAGCCAACCTTGAACTTTTGCGACGCTCGGGCGTGTATATTTGCGAACCAGAAAGGGGGAGCCTGGCTTGTGGCGAGGAAGGTTTAGGCCGCTTAGCGCCAGTCGAGAAGATTGTCGCCATGGCTTTACAGCTATTGGCCAGGATAGAAAAATGGAAGGGTAAAAAGGTTTTAATTACGGCGGGTCCGACGCGGGAACCCATTGACCCGGTCCGGTTTATCAGTAATCGTTCATCGGGCAAAATGGGCTATGAATTAGCGGCTGAAGCCAAGCGAAGAGGTGCGGAAGTGATACTTATCTCCGGGCCTACTTCTCTCCTCCCACCGAGCGGGGTCAAGGTTGTGCCTGTAGAAACAGCCGAAGAAATGAAGCGCGAAGTAGAATCTCATTTTGAAGAGGCAGAAGTTGTGGTCATGGCCGCGGCCGTAGCTGATTTTCGTCCTGCTGCTACTTATGAAGAAAAATGGAAAAAACAAAGGGGAGTGCCTAGGATTGATTTCATTTTGACGGATGATATTTTGGGCTCCCTTTCCCGGCATCAGTTGAGGCCGAAAAAAATCTTGGTCGGGTTTGCGGCCGAAACCGCTTCTCTTGAAGAAGAAGCTAGAAAAAAACTTGAAGAAAAAGGGCTCGATTTGATCGTGGCCAACGATGTGACTCAGCCTGGCGTTGGGTTTGAGTCTGATTTTAATGAAGTTATTATCCTGTCGAGGCAAGGGAGCAGGATTCTCACCGGTCGAAAGAGTAAAAGGGAAATAAGTCAGTTGATTTGGGATGCCATCGAGGCCTACCGTGAGAAATAACCCCAGGGATTGGTTAGCGCAAATAAAAGAATATGGGCTATTTTTAAGTGAAATAGGAGCTGATTTTTTTGACCTCGCTTGCGAGGAAAGTCCTCGCGCTTGGGTTATGCCGCAGCTCGAGAAAATGATTAAGGCTTGTTCTCGTTGTCCGCTTGGCCGGACCCGTACGACTGCCGTGCCTGGCGAGGGAAACTGGCAAGCTGAACTTATGTTTGTCGGCGAAGCTCCTGGCGAGGAAGAGGATAAACAGGGCCGACCTTTTGTTGGGAGAGCTGGTCAACTGTTAACTAAAATTATCGAAGCCATGACTTTTCGACGCGAGGAAGTTTACATCACTAATGTGGTCAAGTGCCGGCCTCCGGAAAACCGAACACCCCGACCGGAAGAAATAGAAAAGTGCGCTCCTTATCTGGAAACTCAGATTCGAGCCATCAAACCGAAAGTTATTGTTGCTTTGGGCAAAGTGGCCGCTGATTTTTTTATTCCCCTGCGCCTGGGAATGACTGAACTTCGGGGTAATTTTTTCTTTTATCAAAACATCCCTGTTATGCCGACCTTTCATCCTTCATATGTCCTGAGGAATGAAGGCCGGCCAGAGGTCAAGCGCTTGGTCTGGAAGGATATGCAAAAAGTCATGGCTCTCTTGGCACGTAAATGACTTTTTTTGTTGAGGTAGCCTTACCCCTGCCTATTGACCAGCTTTTTTCTTACGCGGTTCCAGAGGAATTAGCTGGTTTGGCCCAACCAGGTTTAAGGGTTTTGGTTCCTTTCCGGGAAAAAAAGGTTACGGGTTTCATCCTGAAGATTAGCCAAGAAGCGCCTCCGCCGGGAATCAGAGTAAAACCCATTCTTTCTTTATTGGATGAAGAGCCTCTCTTTTCTCCTTCTTTCCTCAATTTTATTAAGCGGTTGAGCCAGGTTAGTTTTACCCCTGTTGGCGAACTTTTAAAGGCTGCTCTGCCGCCCGAATTTCTTGTCCAGGAAAAGGGCCAGTATCGGCTGAATAAAAGGCCGGATGATATCGAATTAAAGCAGCATTTTCGCCAGCGGCGGAAAGAAGCGGAGAAAATTATCCAGCTCCTTTCCTCAGGAAAGCCTCGCCGTTTGCTTTTCTTGCAAAGAATGGTCAAGGAGCCGGGAGTAAAAAACTTGCTCACCAAGATGGAAAAATTGGGCTGGGTAGCGCAAGAGAGAGCCCTGCTCCTTCCTCGCCGGCGGAAAAAAATTCCCCTGAGCGAAGAACCAGCCCAGCTGAGTTTAAGTTTTTGCGCGGAAGGAGAATTTGAGCCAGGTTTAAGTCAGGTCTATTCCTGTCTAAAGAAAAAAGAGTTCTCGAGCTTTTTATTACTAGGTCCTCGTTCTCGCCGGGAAGAATTCTTCCTGTCCCTCTTAAAAAGATGGGGACCTGAAGCTCGCCAGATTCTGATTTTATTACCGGAAGTGGTCACTTCTTTGCTTTTCTGGCCAAGGGCTTTGAGTGTTCTGGGTTCTCGTCGCGTGGTGCTGATGCATGGGGACCTCACCCCCAAGAAAAGAGAGGCGATCTGGCGGCGGGTATATTTGGGCGAAGCTGATGTCGTGGTGGGACCAAGGTCGGCTGTGTTTGCTCCTTTGGCCCGGTGCCAGCTTGTTTATATCGATGAGGAACCTGATGATTCCTATGTTCATGAGAGTCCCTACTATGATGCTCGTGAGGCGGCCTGGGTGCGAGCGCACCTTGACCAGGCTGTGCTGATTTATGGAGCCTCGGCTCCTTCAGTTAGTCTTTATGCTAAGGCTAAAAAAGATGGATGCCTAATTTCTTTGCTTGATTGTCCAAAACCGACCCTGCGAATGATTGCCTATTCTTCCGGCAGTCGCAGCCTACTGAGCCCTGAGCTGCGTCAAGCGCTCGAAGAAAGAATCCAGAAGAAGGAAAAAGCGGTTATTTTGCTTAACCGGCGGGGATATGCTTCTATCTTTAGTTGTTCTCGATGCGGGCTAATAGCACTATGCCCCCGGTGTCGGCGGCCATTGACTTTATACCTTGGTCAGAAGAAGCTGGTTTGTGGCTATTGTCATTATACCGAGCGGTTTGCAAAAAAGTGCCGGAGCTGTGGTAGTACGGTCATAGAAGCGAAATCCCGGGGCGTGGAGGCGGTCGAAGAAGAGATTAAAAACCTCTGGCCACAGGCTTCCACCCAAGCTCTAGATGCAGAAACAGCGGGGGGGAAGGTGCGGCTGGCCGGCATGCTCAGGGATTTTCAGCGGGGTCGATTAAACGTTTTGGTCGGAACTCAATTTCTGCTTCCCTGGCTCAACTGGAGAGATGTTTCCTTGGTTGCCGTTCTTCATCCGGAAATTGCCCTTGCGCAGGCTGATTTTCGCTCAGGAGAAAGGGTTTTCCAGTTGATAAGCCGTATTAGAGACGAGATGGGTATTGAGCCGGGGGCAGAATTATTAATCCAAACGGCGGCCAAAGATAATTATGTGCTCCGGGCGGCAGGGCAAGATGGTTATGAAGCCTTCGCCACAGCCGAGCTTCGTTTTCGGCGACTCTTAGGTTTACCTCCCTGGAGGGTTCTGGTCTATCTTAAGCTCAAAGGGAAAAATTTGCGAATTATGGCTCATCAGGCGCGAAAGCTAACGGCGCGTTTGCGCCTCTCTGATTTAATAGAGGAAGTCATGGGTCCCTCCGTCGCTACGAGAAAAGCCGGAAAATCGCAGGTGCAAATTTTATTTAAGGCCAGGAAGAAAGAGGAAATTATAAGCTTCCTTTCCGGCTTAATGAAAGAACTTAAATTACTTCCTTTAATTGAAATATTTTCTTAAGAAATTAATCCCACGACGGAATATTCGTCTCTTTCTATCTTTGGCGTATTACCCGGAGATACATCTCGATGTAATTGCTTTCCGTGAGTTGAGCTCTCAGGACAACTGAGGTATCGCCTTCAATTTCATCGCGATTGGGACCGATGTAGGTAATCCTGGCCGTTCCTGTTTCGTCTGTGTCGCGATAAGTAGCCTTGTATCCGTCATCAAAAGTGCCGGGTGAGCCGTTTTGAATCAAAAAGTAAACGCGCGTACCGGCCAGAGGTTTCCCGCCCAACTTAACGACGGCGGTGATGGTTGACTGCGGTTTCTGGTTGGTGGCCAAAAGAACATCAGGCTCAGCTTCGGCCAGAAAACTAAGCTCGCTTGGCTCAGTGATAACGGTAACCGGTGCCACTTCAGAAATAGATTCAACTCCTTCCCAAGCTACTGTAGCCCGCACCAAAATGGTGACGTTTTCTGTAACTTCCAGGCTAAGTGGACCATAATAATTAATGCGGGCAATTCCGTTGGCGTCAGTCGTCCTTGCTACCACTGAAGCATTGCCTTCGAAGAAACCGATGCTTACCGGTTGACCATAGGCATCCACCACTTCAAAATAAATGGTTCTGTTGCTCAGAGGGTCGCCATTATATTTGCTCAGTTTGGCGGTAATGGTGCTCATGCCCCGCGTGGTTTTGGAGGCAAAAATAGCGTTCGGGCTGGCGGTTAAGCGAAGCAGAGTGGTTAAAGAAGATGGAGCAAAGGGTTCAGGAGGGGAGATGTCATTTCTTTTACAGGCAGAACCTATGGATAAAACTAAAACCAGGATGATAAACCAAAAGGCTGTTTTTTTCATGGCCTTCCCCTCCTTCCTAATCATTATAATTGGCGAATTCAATCGTCAGGTAGCCAGTCGCTTTAACTTTGTGCTTGGCCATGTCTTCTCCGTAGAAATCAATTTTAGCCGTAGCTGTGATTACTCCATCGGCTCGGCCGATGGCCAGATTGCGAAGCGGTGGCTCCAGTTTGGCCGTTTCTTTAACCACGATAATATTGACTTGCGTGCTCTGGTCGATACGAACCAACACGCTTAAAGAGCCTTCGAGCGGATAAGGGACATCAACGCCAGGCGTATTCTTACCATCGGTTCGGGTATAGGTGACAACATAACGAGTAACTAAGATGTCATTATAAATCGATGCCCCTAAGAGAGGGGCAGGATCAAGAAGAGTGGCCCGCAACGTGGCTTTAGCGACATCGGCTTGGACGTAAGGTTCACCTGTTTCCTGATTTACCTTCAGCACATCAGAGTTAAGGAAATCGACTTCGTTTCCTTCGCTGTCGACGCCGGTTATTCTTTCGACAATTAACAGGCTATCTGATTGGGTATCGTCTTCAACGGGGTTACAAGCTATCGCAAGAAAAAGAAGCGAAAGGATAATCCCTACTTTCCAGGTCAAATTTATTCTTCTCATGGTTCCTACCCCTTATTTTATGATTCTGGGAGTGATAAAGATGAGCAACTCCCGATTCTGTTTTGTCCGAGCAAAAGAGCGGAAAAGCTTTCCCAGGATGGGAATTTGGTGCACAAAAGGCACACGCTCCCGCGTAATAGAATCTTCACTTCTATATATGCCACCGATCACGGTGGTTCCTCCGTCGGGCACCATGACCGTAGTCCGAGCACTCTGCGTGGTTATCGGCGGGATGCCGTTAACTAAATTGGCAAAATCAGCCGCGTTATTCTGTATTTCAATAGTCATGATAATGGTTCCTTCGGCCGTTATCTGCGGCGTGGCTCTGAGCTCGAGGGCGGCGTTGACGTATCTGGTGGTGACGGTGAAGTTAGCTACAGTTTGAACGGGTATCTGCCGCCCCTGGATGATTTCGGCCCCCTGATTGTTCTGCGTGCTTATCTTGGGACAAGAGATGATTCTCCCTTCCCCAGAAGTTTCCAACGCGGAGAGAGCTAAATCCAGCCGAAAAGTATCAAGAACATTGGCTAAAGAAAAACCAAGAGCTGTCGTGAAAGCTGGTGCGGGCAGGTTTACGGCATAACCTCCCAGAGGGCCGCCTATTCCCTTGGTGACGATGCCCTGGGGGATTATGGAACCGTCAGCCAGAATTTTATGCGGAAATTCAAGTGAGGTAGCATTGCCATAGAAGGGGTCAGCGATAGCGCGGTAACCCCATTGGATGCCGAGGTTGCGGATAAAAGTGGAGGTGGCCTCGACAATCCTGGCTTCAATCGAGACTTGAGGCGTAGGCGTGTCCAGCACGCCGATGAGTTTCTCCAGCAAGTCGAGGTTTTCTTTCACATCAGAAATAATCAGGGTGTTGGTGCGCTCGTCAATAATGATTTCTCCTCGCGGTGACTTCTTCGTCATAAGAAGTGACTGAACATCTCTGGCTTTAGAATAGGAAAGAGTAATGGTCTTAACCACGATAGGGCCAGCCAGTTCTTTGCTTTCCTTCAGCTTGCGCTGTTCCTCGTCTTCTCTCGTGAGAGTTCCGATGGGGGCTACGCGAAGCACATTACCCTCGATGGTTTTTCCCAGCTTATAAGTGCGCAAAATTAGATCGAGAGCCTGATCCCAGGGAACATCTCTTAAGTCGCAGGTGACTGACCCCCGGACATCCGGGTCAAAAATAACGTTGAGACCGGCAAATTCTCCTAGATAAAGAATCACATCTCTCAGGTCAGCATCCTTAAATTTAAGAGAAATAATTTCACCCGTATATTTTTCTTCCACCGCGGCAATTACTTTGGGCTCAAATTTTTTCTGCGCTTGAGCTGCCTCGACTGTCTTTTCCTTTTCTTTCTCTTGAGATGAACCTGCTTTTTCTTCGACCGTCTTTTCCCCTGGTTTAGACTCAACAGATTCCTTAGATAGGGATAAGGTATTGCCACCCCCCGAGGCCGAAACTGGTTTTCCCGTTGATGCTCTTCCTTCCACCGTTTCTCTGGTATTTTCCAGCTGATTATTAGCGGAAGAATCTATCGGAGGTGAGGCCGAACTGGAAGAGGATGAAAAGTCAGGGAAAGAAACCACAAGACCGTTAGCGGCAGAAACAAGGGCATAGGGTTTTACCTCCCTCAGGTCGAAGACGACGCGAGTAATCGAGACCGGGTTGGCGGTTTTGAATTGGGCTATGCGCACCTTTTCAATTCCCTGGCTGTTGAGAGGTAGAACCGAAGCGGAAGGATGGTAGCGAGTGCCAAACAGGTCGACCACCAGGCGCAGAGGATGGTCGAGGGCAAAAATTCTCGTGTTTACTGGACGAGGCAGTTGCAATTGAAGCTGGGGGACAGGAGAGGATTTATCCCAGAACGCTCCGGTCAACGGGACTTCTTCCGTGGCCATGCTTGTCCCTTCGAAAAGAAGATTTTGCTCGGGCAAAGCCACGGCTTCTCCTCGAAGAATCCGGGTCAGCTCCAAGCCTGCTTGTCGACCAGAATTAAACACGCTGAAGGGAACTTTTTCTTTTAACCGGAGGACAAGATGAACGGTTTGCTCCCCTGCCTTTCTTATTTCGGCTGAAGTTATGAGCTGTGGGTCGGAGGAAGAAAGAGGCGGTAAATTGGTTGAATCTATTCCTTCCATAGCGAGCACCAGCGTGGTCGGAGCTTCCTTGAGGTAATAAGCTGAGGGATGGGGAAGAGTTCCTGCCCCTTGAATAATGACTTTCGTCTGGAGCAGTCCGGGCTGAATAGCGATGGAATTTATAGCAATCGGTGTTTCACTCTTGGCCAAAAGAGAAGAGATTAAAAAGACCAGGCCGAGGATGAGCCATATGGTTTTCCTTTTCATTTTAACGCTCCTCTGGTTTAATTTCTTTAATAATATCCTTGGGACGCATCAAAGGGAGACCCCTTTCGTTAGTTTTACGAAAGACGACCTGAGATTCACTAATAGACAGGATAAAGCCGTCAGATATCCTGTCTCCCACGCGGAAATAAAGGGGAAAACCATGAGGGCTGGAAAAGATGGCTTGATATTGGTTTTTGTGTTTGACGATACCAATTAAATTAAGGTCGTCGATATAAAGCTGAGGAGTACCGGAGGGGGTTGTTTTCCCTTTGATTTCCTTTCCGGCCAGTATGTTTTTAAACGGGTCACGCCTTCCCTCGGGACTATACATGGGCAGTTGTAGTGGGGGAGAGGTTAAGGCTAAATCGGGCGGCTCCTTTCGTTGTTCCTGGCCGGTGCTGGAAGAAAAGGCCGTCAGAAGGCCAAGCAAAAAAATTACAATTTTGGCTCTCATCATTTTTTCCTCTCTTTTGGTTTAGGGGATGCTTCTTTGGCCGCAGGCAATTCTTCCACGAACATGTAGGTTTTGGCGGTAAAAGAACTGGCGATGGTGAGGTCGTCAGTTTGATTGGACAGGGCCTTAATCGAGAAATTTTCGATAATGAAGAGCCGGGCAAAAGTACGAAGACGGTCAAAAAAGAGGCCGAGGTTGTGATAATTTCCCGAAATTTCGATCGGAATGGGCCATTCAGAATAAAATTCTTGGAGAACTTCTCCTTTGGGGGCAAAGCGGAGGATGTTCAAGCGAGAATCGTAGGCAATCTCTTGAATCTTGCGCAGGATAACGTCGATTTCTTTTTTCACCGGGATGATGGCTTCCAGTTCTTTTAAGGTTTTGGTGAGGCTGGCCAGTTCGAGCTCGATTTTATCCAATTGCTGTTTTTTCGCCCGCAAGTCAACTAACTCTGTTTCAACTTTTTCTCTCTCAGCTTTGACCGACTTGAGTTCAGCCATTTTCGGCCGAAAATAAAGAAAATAAGAAGCCACCACCAGAAGAACGATCAAGATAAGATAATTGAGCCAAGGTTGTCTTCTCATGATTGCTTCTCCTTTTCGGCGGGTGAGGTGGGTTGAGGAGGACTGCTTGTGGCTGGAGGAGAAGGCATGGCGAAGCGAAGAGTCATGGCGAATTCGAGAAAGGTTTGGTCAGCCGTGGTTCGCTGGGTTGAACTCATCAAGTCCACATTCTCCAGATATTCACTGTCTTCCAGGTTGCGGATGAAATCAGCGATAAGGTTGTTGGAAAGAGCCTGGCCTCTTATTTGAATCCTCTGATTGTCATACGTGAGCTCAGTAAGCCAGACATAATCAGGCAAGCATCGACTGATTTCGTCGAGAACAATTACGGCAATGGGCTGGCGGGCTTTTAAAGAGTTAATCAGGTTGATCTTTTTTTCAAAAATGGTCTTTTGCTGCTCCAGTTGCTGCAATTTTTCGATGACATAGGCAAGCTTTTGCTTTTCCTCTTGGGCTGCCGCCAAACGCCTTTTTTCTTGGTCGAGAGCTCTTTTCTGGAAGAGGAAAAGAGCCGCCAGGCAGATAAGGGCTACGACAAAGACGATATTGGCTACGGGAAGAGCTTTCCTCTCTTTGACTTCGACGGCAGGCCCCGGAGGAGCCTTTTTTACTTCCTTGGTTTCCGGCTTTAATAAATTGATACGAATCATGGTGGTTATTCCATTCTTCGGAGGGCTAATCCGACGGCCACTCCGAAAAGAGAGGGTGTTTCTTTTAATAAGACGCTATCAAAATCCTTTTCTTTATAGCGGATATTCCGGAAGGGGTTGAATATTTCTGTTGGGACAGCAAATCTTTCCTCGAAGGCTAAGGGCAGGGTTTTCAGATTAGCCAACCCACCGCTCAGGAAAATCTGCTCGATTTTTCTTTCTTTTTTGTCCCCGGCTTCATAAAAGGTAAAGGTTTTGTCGATTTCATCGACGAGGTCGCGTACATTTTGACTTATGACTTCTTCTACATGAGCCGGGTCCACGTTTTTGACGGGAATACCCTTGATAATTCTTTCGGCTTCATCCAGCCCGATGTTCAGCTCCTTCCGCATGTTTTCGGTAAAAAAAGACCCGCCTAAGGACAGGTCGCGGAAAAGCTGAGCTATGCCTCTTTCAATAATGATAATATTAGTAATGTTGGCGCCAATATTAACCAGGGCGACTGTCTTAGCTTCGTATGTTTCAGGATAATTCACCTCTAAAGCATTCTGCAGGGCAAAAACGTCTACTTCAATTGCCACCAGGTTTTTGCGGGCTTGATGAATAGCGTTGCTGTAATTGGCAATTTTATCTTTCTTCGCCGCTACCAAGAGAATGTCCAGGCTTTTGCTTTCAGCCCCGCGCGGCGGACGCAAAATGGCATAATCAACGTTAGTTTCTTCATAGGGATAAGGAATATTGTGCTTCGCTTCCCAGATTATCGACTCCGCCAGCTCTTCCTTCTCCATCTGAGGGAGGGAAATCTTTTTAATGATAACCGAATTACCGGAAATGGAGATGGCCACATTCTTGTTCTTAATCTTGTTTTCTTCGAAGATCATTTTGATGGTTTCTACGACAGCTGTCGAATCGATAATGGTTCCCTCGACAATCGTGTCATGGGGGAGGACTTCATATCCAATTTTGGCCAGTTCATAAGCTTCTTCTGCCCCTTTTTTCTTAGAAATGAGTTCGACTACCTTGATCGAATGAGAACCAATATCGAGTCCGACAACTCCTTTGCTCTTAGACATGCCTAACATTTTTCTGTCCTTCCTTTATGGTCTTCTAGGTAAAAATTTCTCCCTGAGATTTTTTTCTATAGGGCCCGGAACCAGTCCTTTTACACAACCGCCGAGCATATAAATTTCTTTCACCAGGCGTGAGCTAAGGAAAGTGTAATTAAGGTTAGGCATCATGAACAGGGTTTCCAATTCAGGGTAAAGCTTACGGTTCATTAAGGCCATTTGAAATTCGTACTCAAAGTCAGAAATCGCTCGCAAACCTCGGATGACCACCTGAATATTATTCTTGCGAGCAAAATCCACCAGGAGACCGTCAAAAGATTTAACTTCTACCCGCGGCTCAGAACTGAATATATCTCTAATCATGGCCACCCTTTCTTCAGTCGTAAAAAGAGCTTCTTTTTTCGGATTTTCCAGCACTGCCACCAGGATTTGGTCGAATATTTTCAGCCCCCTCTCGATAATATCGACATGTCCGTTGGTTATCGGGTCGAATGATCCGGGGTAAATGGCCCGACTTTCCCTCACCAGACTGGTTCCTTATACAATTTACCATGTAGTTATCAAAAAAAAATAGTCTTGTCAATCTTTTCCTTAATATTATTCCTCCTTCCCCTCTTAGCTTGTTCAGAAAAGCAATAAAGGTCAATCACCCTCTTCGAGGAAATGGGAGGTGAAAATCAGCCTGGCCAGGGGTGACATGAAGCGTTAATGGCGTTGTTGCCCTTCGGACCTTTCTTTGAGTTTGAAAGAAAAAGGGGAAATTCAGCCCACCTTTCTTGCTTGACCATGATATCTATTTTTAGGCTTGATTAAGGCAAAAAACCAGGTCAAAATATGATAGCCATGGGCTCGTACCGGCTTTTGGGCCTCGGGATTTGGATAATTTATTTGTTAGGTCTTGGTACCAACCAGGTCTCGGAGACACAGGAGGATTGGTGGACGAAACTCCGCCAGAGGATGGTCCAAGAACAGCTTCGTTCTCGGGATATAGTGGACCAGAGGGTGTTGGAGGTCATGAGTTTCGTACCTCGTCATTTATTTGTCCCCGCGCCTTATGCTAAACAAGCCTATGACGACTACCCGTTGCCTATAGATGAAGGTCAGACAATTTCCCAGCCCTATATTGTTGCCCTGATGACCCAGTGCCTGAAGCTTAAGGGAGAGGAAAAAGTTTTAGAAGTGGGCACCGGTTCGGGTTACCAGGCCGCCGTCCTTTCCCATTTGTGCCGGGAAGTGTATACGGTGGAAATTCGGGAAGGGCTGGCGAAAAAGGCAGCCAGTCTTCTGGCTCAACTTGGTTACACTAATGTCCAGGTTAAATGCGCTGACGGCTATTTTGGTTGGCTAGAGAAAGCACCGTTTGATGCCATTATTGTTACCTGCGCGGCTAACCATGTTCCCCCACCCCTTCTAGAGCAACTCAAGGAAGGCGGTCGGCTGGTCATTCCCCTGGGCAGTACTTTATATTTTCAGACGCTTACTTTAATTATCAAAGAGGGAAAAAAGCCGAAAATCGAATATATTTCAGGTGTGCGCTTTGTGCCGATGATAGGCGAGGCGGAAAAAAAGAAACGCGGAAGCATAGCAGAAGAAAGCCATCCCCAATAGGAGTCTGTATCCTCCCCAAAGGGCCAGGATGGAGGCCAGGATAGACGCGGTTACCGAAGCAAAGGCGTTAGTTGACCAGGCTAAAGGAATGAGCTGCGGATAAAATTCATTTAGCCGGGCCAGACCGGTCGGAAAAGGCATGCCCAGGAAAAAGCCGGTGGGAAAGATAAGCAAGAAAATTAAAATAATTCTCCACCCGAAAGCCAGAGAGATAAATGATTCAGAAATTAAGGGGAAAAGAAAAGAATCAAGGAGGAGGAGAAGAGTGCAGGGCAGAAGAAACCAGCCCTGGTCGAACCACTTTTTTAGGGCAAAGAAGGAGGAAAACAGGCTTCCTGTCCCGGAAGAAAAAAGCAAGGAAAAAATAGCTATCGCCACAGCCTGGACAGGATGACCCAAGAAAAGAAGGCTTTTCTGGATGAAAAGAATTTCGACGGCCATGAATCCAGCCCCGATTAATCCAAAATAGGGAAGGACAGCCGGGAGGAGGCCTGCTTTTTTCTGGAGACGGATAGTTTTTCTGGTCAAGATTAGGGGGAAAAAGAGAGAAAGGGAGGCAATGACCATTACCTGGAAGAGCAAAACAGGGTAAAAGCCACCACCTTCCAAGAGGGGGACGATTTTTTTGCCCATGGCTGAATATGTCTGTTTAAGTCGGCTAAGCTTAATAGAGTGATGGAAAAAAGGCCGGTTGTCGGTGGCTGGCTTGACCTCGAAAAGATATTGGCGGTAGAACTTTTCCCGGCTGAGAGGGTCGAATAATTGAGGAATAACAGAAACAGGGAAGACTTCTCTATCTTTATTTTGTTCTTCAGCTTCCATGGGTCTTCCGGGATAATAACCAAGTTGAAAAAGTCTTTCTTGGGCCCAGGAGAAAGCCAGACGCGTTTCCTCCGGAGTGAAGGCTGTTCTTTTAGCTATGATTGTCACTGTCCCCCAGCTCAGGAGTATGATCAAACATTCCTGTGGATTAGAGTGAATCGCTTCTTGAGCTTCGATCATGGTGGTAAGCAGACGGAGCTCGGTCCGAGCAGGAGGAAGAAGAAAGGCGGTGACCGCTATTATCCCCTCCGGGGAGAGTCTGCGCAGGAGCTGAATAAAAGATTCCTTGGTCAAAAGATGGTCTTCTCGGAGAGAAGCCAATCCAGCGCTCGAAGCAGCAAAAACGTCCGGCAAAGAAAAAACAATCAAGTCAAACCTCCCCTGTTCTTGTTTAAGGACAGAGCGAGGTACGCCTGTAACTACCTCTACCCGAGAATCATCGAGGATATACCCACTACTTGCGGCTAATTCTCGCCGGAGGAGAGAGGGGATAAGAGGGTTACTTTCCACGACTTTTACTCTTGTTGAACCAAAATATAGAGCCGAGAGGATTTCTAAGCCTCCTTTGGGTTCAATAATCAATACCGATGGCTTTGGCTTGAGAAAAAAAGGTAGGGAAGAAGGAAGATAATCCAGGAAGGAAAGCTCCTGACTTTTAAGGTCAGAAAAGGAAGAGATCACACTCGGTTGGCTGGCGTCCACAAAAAGACCAAGCTGCGGAGGAAGAGCAGAGGCAAAAACAAGGCTCAGGCCGGGGGCAAATCGAAGGGAAGGGGAACTGACCACGTCCAGCCGGGAGATAGCGTTCCAGCGGGTAAGGAGCAAACGAGCTTCAGGAGGCTGAAGGGCTTGAGGTAGAGGCTTGAAAGGAGAAAGGCGGAAGGCAAAATAGGAAGGCGGTTCGCGTAAGAAAAATAAAGTTAGGCAAAAGATTATGAAAACAGGTAAGAGAAATTTTTTTTCCAGGGAATAGCTGAAAAGAAAAGTGGCCAATAAGGCTAATAAGCCGACAAAGAGAAATACACCGCGGTCGCCGTGAGGTAAGAAGAGGAGGGAAGGCAGAAAAGCACCGGCGGCAGCACCGGCCAAGTCGACAGCATAAATCACCCGGATAAAGGTCGAATAGCTGGTGACTAAGAAGGCCATGGCCCATCCTGAGAAAAGGAAAGGAAGACCGAGAAACAGAAGAGTAAAGAGCAGATGGGAAAGCCTTCCCTTGGTCCAAAGAAGCTCCAGAAGGTCAAAAGGGAAGGCGTTGAGAAGAGGGACGCAAATAAAAATCGAGAGAGCAAAAAGGAGGGTTGAAAAACAGAGCGCGGGGGAAGGAGGCAAAGAAGCATGCCTGCTTTTGAGGAAAAAAACGCAGCCACCAGCGCCAAAACCGAGAAAAGCAGTGCTCACGACAAAGAAGGCAAGATGGTGGCTTTGAGTTATAGAAAAATACCGCGTGGCCACGATTTCCAAGCTAAGATTGGCGGCGGTCAGGAAGAAAATTCCGGCTAAAATATTTAACCCTGGCTTTTTCACGATTATTTTGAAATTAAGTAAAAATATCTTTGAAGTCAATGGAATGAAGTTATATGTGTTTTCATAGTTTAATTAAGAATAAAAATAACCTGCAATAACTATGTTCGTTCTAACTGCCGGCTCACTACTACGATGCTCCCCCATATTCCCCTTACCCTTGACATAGCAAGTTTAACCTGAAAGAGCGCTTAATTTGACCAGGCGCCTTCTCTCTCGGGTTAGAAGCTCAGGCGATTATTGCCAGTTAGGTTATATATTAAGAATGGGAGGAGCTGAATATAACTCCGGGTAAATCAATCCTTGACGAGGCCAGGGGCTTAATGATAATTTCTAACCAAGCAGAAAGTAGTCGATGATCAAGTTCGGTACTTCGGGTTGGCGAGCCATAATGGGGGAAGAGTTTACCTTTCACAATGTTCGCTTGGTTGTCCAGGCCATCGCCAATTATCTCCACCGTGTTTATAGCGGTCAAGACATAGCGGTCGTGGTTAACTATGATACTCGTTTTCTTTCGGAGAGGTTTGCCCAAGAAGCCGCCAAAATTCTCTCCCATAATCAAATTCATGTTTACTTGGCCGAAAGAGACGCTCCCTCTCAGGCTCAGGCCTGGCAAATAATAAAGCGACGAGCTAAAGGAGGTATTAATTTTACAGCTTCTTTTAACCCGCCTGAGTATAACGGGCTCAAATTTAACGTGGCCTCTGGTGCACCCGCTCTGCCTGAAGTAACCGACGAGATAGAAGAGGAGGTAAAAAGACTGCAAAAGGAAACGGCGGTTTGCCCCTATTATTCACGAACCGAATTTATCGAAAAGATAGATATGCAAGCTGATTATTTAGAATATATCCGGCCTAAAATTGATTTTAAAAAGATGAAAGAGTCTGGCCTCCGCATTGCTCTCGACCTTCTTTATGGAACCAGTCGCGAATACCTCGATGAGATTCTGGAAGAGCAGGGCGTGGCCACCGAAGAAATTCATGGTTACGTGGACCCTTATTTTGGGGGCGTTGTTCCTTCGTGCACCGAAGAAAACCTAAAAGAACTTAAACGTCTGGTCAAAGAAAAAAAATGCCATCTTGGTATTGCCACTGACGCTGACGGTGACCGATTTGGCGTAATCGATGAAAAAGGCGATTTTGTTGATGCCAACACGGTTTTGAGCCTTCTTCTTGATTATTTGATAACCGTCAAGGGTTGGCGAGGCGGGGTGGCCCGGTCGGTGGCGACGACTCATCTTTTAGACCGCGTGGCCAGGAGATATCAGTTAAATCTTTATCGCACGCCAGTAGGCTTCAAATATCTGGCCAATATTCTGCTTAACGGAAAGATTATCTTTGGCGGGGAAGAGACAGCTTCCATTGCTTTCCAGGGTCATTTACCAGAAAAAGATGGCATTTATGCTGGGCTGCTGGTGGCGGAAATGGTGGCTTCAACGGGAAAAAGTCTGACGCAGTTGAAAGAAGATTTTTTCCGAGAATATGGCCGTAAAATATCTGGCCAGAAAAACCTTCCGGTCAACCCGGAAAGAACCAAACGGCTAAAGTCTTTGGTCGCTAACCCGCCTTCTTCTTTCGCTGGCCGCAGGATCACGCACATTGAAACCTTGGACGGAATAAAATTAGATTTTAGTAATGATGATTGGATACTTTTTCGGTTTTCCGGCACAGAGCCGGTTATCCGATGTTACGCTGAGGCCGACAACATACGGGAATTACATAGACTTCTCAAGGCAGGTTTGGCTTTGTTTGCTTGAAGGGGAGCAAGCAGGTGACACCTGGCCGGAAAATTGTTATTGCCGGCGTGGCTATTGTTCTTCTTGTGTTGATGATGAGCACTTTTTTTGGCAAAAAAGGCCTCTTAGAGATTCGTCAGGCCAGGCGTCATCAGCAAGAATTGGCCGCGGAGATTAAACGGTTAGAAGAGAAAAAGGCCAACCTCGAAAAAGAGATTGAGGAGTTGAAAAAGAATCCTGCGGCCGTGGAGGAAGAGGCGAGAAAAAAGCTATGGCTCATGAAGCCGAAAGAAAAAGTGCTTGTTCTTCCTCCCCAGAAGAAAAAAGACCATCAGCCCACAGGAAATTGAATTTTTTTTCCAGGAAGATAGGTTTTTAATTTCTGAAAACGGGGAAAGAACTCAGCGAGGCACTTCCCAGAAAGGCATAATAGCCCAAACATTTTCCCTATCTAAAGTGGGCAGGGCTGCCTGCCAGTGGCTCATTTTTTGGCGGAGAAAAGAAAGCGGGCTGTCTTCTGTTTTTCCCAGGAGGAGCGAGAGAAGAGAAATTTTCTTGGGCCAGCCGTCGATTCTAACCTCTTCTTCCTGAGGAATGCCGGCCAGTTGTTTAGCCATTTCCATGGCTTTAGAGAGGCCACCGAGTTCGTCAACGAGCCCGATTTCTTTGGCCTGTTTTCCTGTCCAGACTCGGCCGTGGCCAAGACGGTCAATTTCTTCCTTAGTTTTTCCTCGCCCTTCAGCTGCCCGGAGGAGAAATTGGTCATAGGTCCACCGAATTTCTTCCTTTATCCTCGCTTTTTCTTCCTCGGTGAGGGGCCGAAAAGTGGAATATAAGTCAGCATGTTCGCCGAAGACAACTCTTTCTGCAGTAATGCCCAGTTTTTCATACAGAGAAGAAAGGTCAAACTTAGCTGCCAGAACCCCGATAGAGCCAGTAAGGCTTTGCGGATGGGCCACAATTTTGTTAGCGGCCATGGAGATCCAATAGCCTCCCGATCCTGCTAGGTCAGACATAGAGACGACAACCGGTTTTTCCTTCCGGGTGAGGACAACCTCTCGCCAGATATAATCTGAGCCGACAGCAGACCCACCGGGGCTATCTACACGCAAAATGACAGCTTTTACCCGGCTGTCTTCCCGCACCCGGCGGAGCCAGCGAGCTACGGTTTCTCCACCGATTATCGAAGGGAGGCTTTCCCCGGTGATGATAGGTCCCTGAGCGTAAAGAATGGCTATTTTTTTGCCTCGGTAAGGGCCAGCTGGTCGGACACTCGCGCGTGAATATTGGTCAAGGGTGACCCGCTTTAGTTCATGTCCTTCTTTCTTTAATAACTGGTCGATTTCGTCCGGGAAGAGCACTTCGTCGACCAAGCCAGCTTTTTGAGCCTCTTTTCCCTGAAAGAGTCCATGATTGATAAGAGAAAGAAACTGGCCTCGGTCGAGATGACGTCTTTGGGCCACATTCTGGATGTATTCATTAAAGATATCTTCCGTGAGGGAGGTAATCATTTCTCTATGGGCTGGGGTAAATTTTTCCTCAGTAAAAGAGTTATAAGCCGTCTTATATTCCTCCACCTGTTCTACTTCCACCTGGATACCAAGCTTTTTTAGGGTGTTTTTAAAGAAAGGCACAAACCCGCCAATCCCGTTGATTCCAAGCCAACCAAGAGGATGGAGAATGACCTTGTCGCCGACTGAGGCTAAATAATATTCTCGGTCAGCCTCGGGTATTTCATCCAGGTAGAAATACACCTTTTTCCCCGAGGTTCGGAATTCCTTGATCATTTCTCTCAGTTCATTAATTTTTCCCCAGTCGCAGATAAGAGGGCCTAAGCGGACCAAAAGGCACTTTATGCGCTCATCATGCCGAGCCTTTCGCAGGTTGACCCACAGGTCATGGAGAGATACAGGCTGAACATTAGTGAAGAGAGAGGTCAGCAGGTCTCTCCAGCTTAGGTCCATGACCTGGCCGCGGAGCTTTAATTCGAGATAAGCCTGGGAAGGCAAGGAAACAGGCCGCTTAATTTCCAGGTAGATGAAGGACACAAGGCCCGCGAAAATGAGGAAAAGAAACAATAAAATTATTAGCCAGATAATTGTTTTTCTTTTCATTTTTCACCTTTATCCTTATACGAATGAATGGCCAATAAGTTTTCGCCGGTTCCTCTTTAAGATAAACAAATTAGCCTAAAAATTAAACTATGCGGCATAAGATTTTCTTTTTTATCCGTGGGCTTGATTTTTTTCTTTTATTAGCCGAGAATAAACATGACTTTTCCTTTCGTCTTGCGCCGCTCTTCATCGGGTGGAGAAAGCGATTGCGAGAGGTCAAGGAGGTTTTTTTTATGTCGGTGACCAAACTATATGTCGGTAACCTGAATTACCGGACCACTGAGGAGAAGCTGAAAGAGCTTTTTGCGCAGTTTGGTGAGGTAAGCTCGGTAAATATTTTACAGGGAAGAGGTTTTGGCTTCGTGGAGATGAGCAACCCTGAATCAGCCCAGCAAGCCAAAGAAAAATTGAACGGGACTGATTTTGATGGCCGCCGGATTATTGTCAATGAGGCGCGTCCCAGGGCTGAACATCGAGGGGAAAGAACAGGGAGGAGGAAGCCTTTTTCACGGTTCTAACTTAGCCTTAGGTTTCTTTTATAAAAATAAACAAAAAGAAAAAGGTTTGCCTTCAAGGGGAAGGCTGTTTTCTATTTCTAGAGAAATAATTCTAGGTTTACCCTATTTCCAAAGCCCCAGCCATTTTTCGGAAAAACCTAGGCTTTAAAATTTCAGGCCGTAAACCTTAATCTTTCTTTCTCCGTAGATATATTTGAATTAATTTAATATAAAGGAGAAAGAACGATTGGTCCAAAGACAGCATGTGCCAAATACCAGGTATATTTCTGTTGTTTTTATTACCGGTTAGCCAGGAAGAATAGCTTTGTGTCGCGGTGGGATGGACGAAGAAAGGATAGAAAGCCATGAAAGCCCGGAGGTTCTTTGTCACCGGGTTAAAGCCGGCGACCAGGATTCTTTTGGCCTGTTGGTTCGTCTTTATGAGAAAAAAGTATTCCAGCTGGCCCTTTCTATTGTCCGGGATAGGGAGGAAGCCCTGGATGTGGTCCAGGAGACTTTTATGAAGCTTTATCAAAACATGGCTTCTTTTGAAGAAGGAAGAAATTTTACTGGCTGGCTCTTTCGCATAGCCAAGAATGTGGCTATCGACCATTACCGCCGCAGTCAGTGTCAGGGCCGGTCAAGGGAGAAAGAATTGCCAATGAGTTCGGTCGAACCCTGGCTGGCCGCTCCTTCGACTAATTCACAAAATACGGAGATGAAAAAGATTATGGAGAAAGCCCTTGATGACTTGACCGAGAAGCAACGCCTGGTTTTTATCCTGCAGCATTGGCAGGGTTTTTCCTACGAGGAGATTGCTGACATCTTAGGGGTAGCGGTGGGAACCGTCAAGTCGCTTCATTTTAAATCTTGGCAAAGAATGAAATCTCTCCTGCGTCAATATTTAGAAGGAGGGAGGGAGCCATGAAAAAAACTTGTGCCTTTAGCCGGCGCTATCTTATTCCTTTTTATCTTGGAGAAGCAGATAGTAAAGTGGCTGAAAAAATGAAAGAGCATCTCCTCGCGTGCTCCCAGTGTCAACAAGACCTAATCATTTTAAAAAAGATGACCCGAGCAAACCAGGAAATAAGGCAAGAGTTAGAGCAAGAAACAGCCAGGGTTGATTGGGAAGAACTAACGTGGAAGATACAACAGAAGGCAAAGGCGAGTATGCCCATTATGTCTCCAGAAAGACCTGGATTAATAAAGTTACTTTTCCAGAAGGGGCAAGTTGTGGCGGCTGGCGTGGCCATCGGGATTATTCTTGGGTTAGTCATTTCGTTCTTGCTTTTTCATCCCTGGCTCAAGCCTGATAAAGAGGGTTCGCTCTATCAGTTCTCGGCTTCTTTTCTGGAAATGGTGGATGAAGAGATGGCCCGCCAATCGGTGCTGGATTATCTCGAAAAGAGTCGTTTAATCCTGCTTTCTTTGAGGCAATCCGCTGAAGAGCCATCGTCTATTTTCTTGGGCGAGCTTCCACAAGAAAGGGTCAGGGAACTTCTGCGGCAAAAAAAATATTTTTCTTCCCGGCTAGAATCTTTTCGTCTGGCTAAAGCGCGAGCTATTCTGGAGGAAATAGATGCCCTTCTTCTGGAATTAGCCCTGGGGCAAGAAAATGCGCCGAAAGAGGAAACAAAGCGCATAGCTCAGCTTATCGAAGAGCGACGACTGCTGCTTAAAATAAATCTTCTCCAGCAAGAACTGGAGGAGGGTAGGGGAAGAACATGAAGCAAGGAAGAAAGGAAAAGAAAAAAATATTTATTTTTTTATTTTCTGGGTTATTAATGCTCCCTCTTTGGCTGAACTTTTCGGAAAGCGGTGCTCAATCAACCAGTCGGCCGGAGGAGTCGTCTTTTCAGGCTATCAAGGTTCTCATTTTTGACGAGAAATGGGCTGAAGCCTTGGCCAGTCTTGATGAGTTTTTAAAACGTTATCCCGCCAGTCCCCTTAAACCCCAAGCTTCTTTTCTTCGCGCTCGTTGTTTAGCGCGCCTTCCTGGCCGGAGCGAAGAGGCCCTCGCTGCCTATGAAGATTATCTGAGGTTAAAACCAGCCTCGGCCAGCCTGGTTGAGGAGGCTGAGCTGGCTATTATCGACTTAGCCGCCGAACTAGTGTCCAAGGGAAAAAGCGAATATGCCCGCCAAATTGAGTCCCGTTTATCCAGCCCCAACAAGGTAATCCGGTATTATGCCGCTTTCAAGTTAAGTTATTTCAAAGAAAAGAGTCTGGCTCAAAAGAGTCTGGCTGTTTTAAAGGAAATAATTCAGGAGGAGCAGGATGCAGAACTCAGGGATAGAGCGCGTATCGCCCTTCTGCGTGTTTCTCCTGAAAGCCTGAGCGAGCTGGAGCAGAGAAATGTCACGAAGAAGCCTCTGGTGCTTAAGATCAAGGTAGAGAAGCGGGGGAAAAAAGACCCGGAAATATTTATTTCCATTCCCTGGAGCCTGGCTGATTTAGCCCTCCAATCAATTCCTGAAAGAGATAAAGAAAGGTTAAGGCAGAAAGGATATGACGTGGAACGAATCATCGCGGAATTAAACCGGAACAAAGGACAGATAATCGAAATCCGCGACCAAGATACAGTGATTAAAATCTGGATTGAATGAAACCAAAAAGATAAAAGTATGATTTTTGGAGAAAAAAATGAAAAGATTAAGACAGGAAAAAACAAAAAAGGCCGCCTGTGTTCTTGTTTCCGGGCTTATCCTGGGAAGCGCAAGTCTTCTTTTGGCGCAAGAAAATAGCCTGGGAAGTTGGGCTAAAGATGATGTAAAAATAATTCGTCGAGCGGTGGGAAAGGCAAACTCCAGTTATCCCGCGGCCCAGGATTATTCGCCTCGCTGGCTTAAAATACAGATAGTCAATAGAGAACATCCTGCTAAAGAAATCAAAATCACTCTTCCCATAGCTCTAATTGATTGGCTTGTTGTCAAAGCTGAAATGAGAGAAAGAGGAAAAGTTACTTCGGATAGACCTGGGAGACAACGCCAGGACGATTTTTCCTTTCTTCGCGAGGGAAAATGGAGACAGGTAGGTCTAAATTTTCTCGATTTCTGGCGCGAAATAAAAAAACTCAGCCCTTGTTCGGTCGTTGAAATGAAAACAGAGGAGGGAGTTTTTCTCATCTGGTTGGAATAAAGTTCTTCGGCCATCCTTTTAAGTGAATATTTTTTAATTGGAATAAATAATAAATAAAGTGGCTCTACCAGTTTTCTTGTGGGTAAACCTGAGAGGTCACGGGCATCCCGAACGGAACAGATTGTGATCTTTTCCAAAGCCTATAAGAGTATTTGTTGAAATATCATCAGGATCCAAAGCTTGCCGCCTAATTCTTTCTTTAATGAATTTTATCGAAGAGCTGTTCATATAATCGCGAAGAGAAATCATCCTTTAGGGTTACCCATAAAAATGTCGGAAGAGCCTATTTTTTATCAACTAATTGGGAGATGAACCTCTTTTCTTTTCTTTTCTTCTCTTCTCTTCTCTTCTCTTCTCTTCTCTTCTCCCCTTTTTTCTTCTCTTTTTCTTTCATATTACCAATATCTGTAAACCTCTTTTTTCGGCCAAATAGGGTAGATTTATTGACTTAAAAGGGTTATTCCCGAATAATGATGAAGAGGAGAAAGAGTAATTGGCGCGACTATTTGAATACCAAAGCAAAGAATTATTTCGGAAAGAAGGGATAGTCATTCCCCGTGGTCGGCTTGCCTCTTCTTCGGAAGAAGCCGCTGACATCGCTCGGGAGCTGGGTGGAGAAGTGGTGTTGAAGATTCAGGCTTGGGTAACTGGCCGAGCCTCTCTGGGAGGAATTCGGTTTGCTTCTACGCCTGAAGAGGCAGCCAGGGTAGCTACGGAGCTTCTTACTTTCCGGGTTAAAAACTTCAAGGTGGACAAGATTTTAGTCGAAGAGAAACTTGACATTGCTGCTGAGCTCTTTGCTGGCTTGGTGATTGATGATGCGGCGAAGGCACCCGTCCTCATTTTTGCCACTACAGGTGGAACGGGCATCGAAGAAATTGCCGCTAAACACCCGGAGAAAGTTTTTCGACGAGAAATCGATGTGCGCCAGGGCTTAACAGAAAAAGAGGCGAGGATGATAGCCGGCCAAGCCAGGTTCGATAGTTCTTTGCAGGAAAAAATAACCCAATTTCTAGTGAAACTGGTTCAGGTGGCAAGAAAATATGAAGCCCGTTCCCTGGAGGTTAATCCGTTGGTAATTACTGCCTCAGGAGAAGTCGTGGCGGCTGACGCTCATCTGGTCATTGATGATTATGCTGTCTTTCGCCATCCTGAGCTCGGTATCGAGGTGGCTCGAGAATTTGACCGGCCGCCTACAGAGTTGGAGAAAATTGCTTATCAGGTGGAAGAGAAAGATTACCGTGGCACTTTTTATTTTTTTCAGATGATCGAAGAGATTCCCGGCCCAGGCTGGTACGTGGGGTTTCATGGGGCGGGAGGTGGCGGTTCCATGATGTCCATGGATGCCTTGCTTCGCCATGGATTTAGGTTAGCCAATTATTGCGATACCAGCGGTAACCCCCCCGCAAGCAAGGTTTACCGGGCGGCTAAAATTATTCTCTCCCAGCCAGGTATTTGTGGCTACTTCGCCTCTGGCTCAGGCGTGGCCAGCCAGGAACAATATCATTCAGCTCGCGGGTTAGTGAAGGCCTTTTTAGAGGAAAGGTTAGAAATTCCGGCTGTTATCAGGCTGGGGGGTAATTATGAGGAATTGGCGGTCGAAATTCTGCATTCCTACCTTCGAGAAATACCGGCGCCGGTGGAAGGCTATGGCCGAGCTCAGTCACCGGAATATTGCGCTTCTCGGTTGCATAAGCTGATTCAAGAGAGACCAGGTGTCCGGCATAATGTCCGGCCAATCGAAGAGCCATCTTTTCCGGCTCAAGCCTGCATTTACCCGACGATGACAGGTTCCCTCATCATTAATGATGAGTTATGCCTGGGTTGTAGCACCAAACCTTGCCTGGAAGCTTGTGCCCCCCAAATTTTAGGGCTAATAGAAAACAGGATAAGACTAATTATACCTGAGGAAGAAGTTAAAAAGGGGAAGTGTCCAGAATGCTTGGCGTGCGAGATTGCCTGCCGTTTTAGCGGCAACAAGGGCCTGTATATCCATCTTCCTATTCCAGGGTTAAAAGAATATCGGGAGAAGATAATTAAATCGGGACAGAAATAAAAAAATTTTAGAATAAAGGGGAATAGACCGAGGAGAAAGATTGACTTTAAAAATTAGAGGAATAAGGAATAGATAATGGCTATTCTGGTAGATGAAAAGTCAAAGGTTGTGGTCCAGGGGATAACAGGAAGGGAAGGGATGGTTCGGACTAAGTTGATGAAAGATTATGGCACCAACATCGTGGCTGGTGTCACGCCGGGGAAAGGCGGTCAGGAAGTTTACGGTGTTCCTGTTTTTAATTCCGTACCTGAAGCTAGGGAAAAAGTTGGTTCCATCGATGTGAGTGTTATCTTTGTCCCGGCCACGGGTGTGAAAAAGGCGGCGTTTGAAGCTCTGGAAGCCGGTGTCCGGCTGCTGGTTATCGTTCCTGACCGGGTGCCCATCTATGATGTCCTGGAAATCGTGGCTTTGGCCAGAGATAAGAAGGCTGGTTTTGTCGGCCCCAATACGTTAGGTTTAATAAGCCCGGGAAAAGCAGTGTTGGGCATGATCGGCGGACGGGCCGAAAGAGCCAGAGAATGGTTTCGTCCTGGTCCAGTTGGCGTGGCCTCGAGGAGTGGGGGCATGACCTCCGCCATTTCTTATTATTTAACTGAAGCTGGCTTAGGCCAATCAACGGTTATTCATGTGGGAGGTGATGCTGTAGTTGGTTTGTCGTTACCAGAAGTAGTTGCCTTGTTCGCCGCTGACCCCGAAACCAAAATAATCGTTCTTTTTGGGGAAATAGGGACTACTCAGGAAGAAAGAGTGGCTGACTTAATCATCAAAGGCCAGTGTCAAAAACCGGTAGTAGCTTTCATCAGCGGACAAGCGGCTAAAGCCGGCACTCGTTTTTCTCATGCCGGAGCGATCATCGAGGGCTCGCGGGGTTCCTATGAAAGCAAGGTTAAGCGCTTACAAGAAGCCGGTGTCCAGGTGGTGGAAAGTATAGCCGAGATTCCCGTTAGGGTTAAACAGATACTCGAGTCATCTCTTTAATTATTTATAAATAAATAAATAATACCAAAGGAGGGTGAGATGTCTTCGGAGCTTCATTGGAAAACAGCTATAACCGAAGTTAAGCCCAATAAGATCCGGCTGCGCGGCCACGCTATTGATGAGCTGATGGGGCGAATCAGTTTTTCCCAGGCTATCTATCTGGCGCTTAAAGGAGAATTGCCTTCCTCAGAGGTAGGTCAGCTCATTGATGCTATTTTTGTCAGTTCCATCGACCATGGGGCCAGTCCACCTTCAGCTCTGGCCGCCCGGACTGTGGCCTCGACAGGAGCCGAGCTTAATGCCGCCGTGGCGGCGGGAGTGCTTGCCATTTCTCGTTTTCATGGTGGAGCCATCGAAGAAGGGATGAGGCTTTTTCTGGAAGTGGCACGTCGGGCTAAAGAAAAAGGTATTCCCACGCGCGAGGCCGCCACGGAAGTTCTGGAGGAGATGAAAGTCAGAGGTCAAAGGGCTTCCGGGTTTGGCCATCGGCTTCATACCCAGGATCCCCGCACCACTCGACTTTTTCTTTTGGCGGAACAATTGGGCTTGGCTGGTCAATTTGTTCGCCTGGCCCGCGAGATAGAAGAGTTGCTGGCTGCTTCCCTGGGTAAACCTCTTCCGATTAATGTTGATGGAGCTATTGCGGCGTTGCTTTGTGAGCTTGGTTTTTCTCCTGAGCTGGGGAACGCTTTCTTTATCATCGCTCGCGTGCCCGGTCTGGTGGCCCATGTGTACGAAGAGAAGACAAGGATGAAACCGATGCGAAAAATCCACCCTGAAGATTTTGAGTATGACGGACCGGGAAAGGAGGCTTGAATGAAAGAGAATAAAGAGAGCATAGAGGCGTTGCTCCCGGAAATAAGCCTGATCAAGGACGAGGAGCTTCGTCAAAAAACGATAGAGATCTGGTGGGAAGCGATAAAAGAAGGTGGGTGGAGGGTGGCCGATTTGGAGCGCATTCCTTTTACTCTTTTGATCTCGGGAACAGAGATAAATCTTATTACTCATGTTCGGGCCGTCACTTTATGTTCTTTGAGGTTAGCTGAAACCATCGAGCACTTTTATCCTGGCGTTATTTCTGTTAACCGTGACATTCTCCTGGCCGGGGCCATCCTTCATGATGTAGGTAAACTGCTGGAAATTCAGGAGAAAGACGGAAAATTTATCCGCAGCCACTCGGGGAAGCTGCTACGTCATCCTATTTCTGGGGCTACTTTAGCCTCCCGCTTCGGTCTTCCTCCGGAAATAATTCACATTATTGCTGGCCATTCGAAAGAAGGAGATAGCTGGAAAAGAACGTTAGAGGCCATTATTATCCATCACGCTGATTTTGTTAATTTTGATATACTATCAATGTAAGGCGGCCAAAATGGGTTATACGTTAAGCGAGAAGATTTTAAGCCGTAAGGCGGGGCGAAAAGTAAAAGCGAACGATGTCGTTTCTGTCTCCCCTGATTTCGTGCTTTCTCATGATAATAGTGCAGCTATCATTCAAGAGTTTAAAAAAATAGGTTTAAAGAAAGTGGCGGCTCCAGAAAAAATCCTTGTCGTCCTGGACCATGTTGTTCCGGCAGCCTCGGAAAAGCACGCTTTAAACCACAAAATCATCCGTGAGTTCGTCCAAGAGCAAGGCCTGCCTCATTTTTTTGATATTGAGCAAGGTGTTTGTCACCAAGTGGTAAGCGAGCAGGGTTTCGCCCTTCCCGGGCTGCTTATTGTTGGAAGTGATTCCCATACGACAACCTACGGCGCCTTTGGTGCTTTTGCCGTGGGCATTGGCCGGACGGAGACAGCTTCTGTTTGGGCGGTTGATGAAATCTGGCTGCGAGTCCCAGAGACAATTAAGTTCATTCTGAAAGGGAAACTTCAACCTGGAGTAATGAGCAAAGATATTATTTTACGGTTGATCGGTGATGTTGGTGCGGAAGGGGCTAACTATAAGGCAGTGGAATTTACGGGTGAGGCTGTCGCTTCGCTTTCCATAGAATCAAGGATGGTCATGACCAACATGGCGGCCGAGATGGGGGCTAAAAACGGATATTTTGAACCAGACGAGGTTTGTTTGCGATGGCTGCAGGGACGAAACAAGAAGGAATTCGAGGCGGTGTATTCTGACGCGGAGGCGACTTATGCGCAGGTTTATGAATACGACATTTCGCGCATCGAGCCTCAAGTGGCTTGTCCCCATTCGGTGGACAATGTCAAGCCGGTGGCCGAAGTAGCTGGAACCCTTTTTCATCAGGCTTTGATCGGGACATGCACTAACGGCCGGCTAGAGGATTTAGCCATGGCCGTTCGTTTTCTCCAGGGGAGGAAGGTCCATCCCCAGGTGCGGCTTCTTGTCCTTCCTGCTTCCCGCCAGGTTTATCTCGAAGCTCTGCGGCGAGGCTGGCTGGAAATAATCTATGAGGCGGGCGGCATTATTTTGAACCCGGGATGTGGCCCTTGCCTTGGAGCCCATTTAGGTATTTTAGCGCCAGGGGAAGTTGCTCTCTCTACAGCTAACCGGAATTTTCAAGGCCGCATGGGGAGTCGAGAGGCAGCTATATATCTTGCCTCACCAGCGACGGTGGCCGCTTCCGCTATTGCGGGGAAGATTGTTGACCCAAGGGGTTACCTATGAAAGGGAAAGTTTGGAAATATGGTGATGATATAAACACGGATGTCATTTTTCCGGGCAAATATACCTATACTCTTATGCCCCCGGAAGAAATGGCCCGTCATGCTTTAGAGGACCTTGACCCATCGTTTGCCTCTCAGGTGAGACCGGGAGATGTGATCGTGGCCGGCCGTAATTTCGGTTGTGGTAGTTCTCGCGAGCAGGCAGTTGCCTGTTTGAAAGCAGCGGGGGTTCAGGCGATTATCGCTCGTTCTTTTGCCCGTATATATTTTCGCAACGCGATTAATCTGGGGATGCCCGTGATTGCTTGCCCTGAGGCAGTAGAAACGCTAGAAAAAGGGGATGAAGTGGAAATAGACCTGGCTGGAGGAGAAATCCTTAGCTCAAAAGGGAATTTTCATTTTCCCTCCTATCCCGAGTCGGTGGTTGGCATTTTAAAGGCGGGGGGTTTAATTGCTTATACCCGGCAGAAACTAATAAACAAAGGGTTAATAAAACCAGAGCAATAAAATATCAAAGGAGGAACAAAATGCCGCAATACCGCATTGCTGTCCTACCCGGCGACGGGGTTGGCCGGGATGTGATTGACGCCGCCATGCTCGTTTTAGATAAGCTTAAACTTGATGCGGAATACCGGTATGGCGAAATCGGATGGGAATACTGGTCAAAAGAAGGGAATCCGCTCCCTGACCGTACGCTTCAACTTTTGCGACAAACCGATGCCTGTCTCTTTGGCGCTATTACCTCGAAACCCAAGGAAGATGCAGAAAGAGAGCTGGACCCTTCCCTTCGAGGCAAAGGGCTCAGTTATTTCAGCCCCATAGTCCGATTGCGTCAAGAATTTGACCTTTATGTCAATTTAAGGCCAAGCAAAGCTTATCCAGGAAACCCGTTGAATTATCGTGATAATATTGACTTAGTAATTTTTCGAGAGAATACCGAAGGGATGTATGCCGGCGTAGAGTTTCATCCTCTTCCTGAAGAAGTTAGGCAAGCTTTGCTTGTTCATCCCAAAATGGCTGCTTTCCGCAACGTGGCGGCGGAGGATATCGCCCTTTCGACCCGGATAATGACCCGAAAAGGTTGTACTCGCATCCTGCGTCGTGCTTTTGAGTATGCCCGCAAAAATAGACGTCGTTCGGTGACCTTGGTAGAAAAACCGAACGTCCTGCGCGAAACAGGCGGTTTCATCTTGCAAATAGCGCGGGAAATAGCCAAAGAATATCCTGAAATTGAATTCCGCGAGGCAAATATTGATTCCATGACGATGTGGCTGGTGAAAAATCCTCAGGATTATGATGTTCTGGTCGCGGAGAACCTTTTCGGCGACATCATCTCTGATTTGGCAGGGCAGCTGGTCGGCGGGCTTGGGTTTGCCTGCGCCGGCAATATCGGTGATCATTATGCTGTTTTTGAACCAGTCCATGGCTCAGCTCCTAAATATGCCGGCCTGTATAAAGTAAACCCCACGGCCACAATTCTTGCGGCCAAGATGATGTTGGAATGGCTGGGAGAGGAAGAAAAAGCCCAACGTCTGGAAAAAGCCGTAGCCCGCGTCATCAAAGAGGGAAAGGTGAGGACTTATGATATGGGTGGCTCAGCCTCGACCATGGATATGGCTCGGGCTGTGGCTGACAACCTGGAATGATAATAAGGCTTTAGGATAACTGAGCTCGTGGATTTCGTGGATTAAGTTGAAAAAAGCATTAAAGGACATGAGGCGAGAGAGCCGCAAAAAAGGATTGGATTATATAATTATGCAATAGAAGGAGATGGAGGGTGGGTCAAACAATTATTGAAAAAATTATCCAGCAGCATGCTACCGAAGAAGTGGCGGCCGGCAAGATTGTCTGGATGGACCTGGACATTCGTACGGCCCGTGATTTTGGTGGTCCTAACGTGGTGAAAAATTATGAAAGAGAATATGACGACGAACCGGTAGCTGACCCCAGCCGCACTTTCTTTACCTTTGACCTGTGCACCTCTTCCTGTCTTCTCCGTTATGCAGATAATCAACAAATTTGTCGCCAGTTTGCTCGCCGTCATGGGGTTAAAGTTTATGACGTAGACCAGGGAATCGGTACCCACGTATTGATTGAGAAAGGAATAGCCGAGCCCAACACTACCTGCGTGGGAACAGACAGTCATATGAATCTTTTAGGGGCGGTCGGTTGTTTTGGTCAGGGAATGGGCGATGTAGATATTGCCTTTGCCTTTCGCACTGGCCGCACCTGGTTTCAAGTCCCGGAGACGGTTCGCCTTAAGCTCAAGGGAGACATCGCTCCTGGCGCCTCGGCTAAGGATTTAACCCTTTTTCTTGCGAAGCAGCTGGGGACTAAGGTTTTGGCCGAAAAAGCGGCCGAAATTTATGGTCCGGCCGTAGAAGCTTTATCCCTGGCCGGTCGGATTACTCTTTGCAGCATGATTACAGAAATGGCCGGAGTCGTCGCTTTTATACCTCAAATTAGTGAAGCAGCCCGTCGGGAAATCGAGAAATATCTTGGGAGAACTTGGTCATGTTTTCAGGCAGATGATGAGGCCATTTATAGCGAAGATTTAGTAATTGATGTCTCAGGTCTTCCGCCCCAGGTAGCTTTCCCTCCTTCACCCACAAATGTTTGTGATTTAGCGGAAATGAAGGGAAAGCCTATTCATGCTGGCTTCATTGGCTCTTGTACTAATGGCCGCGTGGAAGATTTAGAAGCCGCTTTCAGGATTCTTCAAGGGCGAAGAGTTAAAGAAGAGGTTATTCTCAAGGTTGTTCCGGCCACACGTCAGGTATATTTAGAATGTCTGGAAAGAGGAATTATCGATGGGCTATACCGCAGCGGCGCCATAATTTTAAACCCAGGATGCGGCGGCTGTGCTGAAGGCCACGCTGGACTTACGGGGAAGGGCGAGGTCCAAGTGAGCACGGGCAACCGGAATTTTCCTGGGAAGCAGGGAAAGGGAGAAATAATTTTAGCCAGTCCAGAGGTGGTAGCAGCGTCTTGTGTTTTAGGTTATCTGGCTGGCCCGGAGGATTTGTAGATGAAAGAAGAGAAAATTAGCGGTCGTGTCTGGGTTCTGGTTAACCAGTTAGGCTCTCTTCTCGAAGATATCGACACCGACCAAATTTATCATAACGCCCATCTTCACATCACGGAAATAACCCAGATGGGTCAGTATGCTTTAGGTAATCTTCGGGGATGGGAAGATTTCCCCCGTAAAGCGAGGCCAGGTGACATCATCATTGCTGGCAGAAATTTTGGCGCCGGTTCGTCTCGTCAACAGGCAGTTGATTGCTTTTTAGCCCTGGGCATAAGCGCCATTCTGGCGCCTTCTTATTCTTCCATTTATTTCCGCAACGCGGTCAATTCGGGTTTACCTGTTTTGCGCAGCCAGGATTTACCCGACTTGGTAGCCCGTCACGATCTAGAAACAGGAGATGTGATTGAAGTCAATGTTGCCACTGGGCACGGGTTAAATCGAACAAAAAAAATTTCTTTTCTGGTTGAGCCAATGAGTTCGGTTCAGCGGGCCATCTGGGAGGCAGGCAACCTTTTCGCTTTTGGTCGAGCCCAAAACCGACTCAAGACAAGATGAAAATCCTGGCCTTTGACACCTCCACCCCTTCCGGGTCAGTAGCTCTTCTCCATGAAGACAGGCTCTGGGGTGAGATCGGCATAGAAAGCACCTCCTCGCATTCACTCCGTTTGTTGCGCCTGATTCATTTTCTCCTGGAGGAATTTTCTTTGTCGATAGAAGAGATTGATGCTTATGCCTTGTGTGCCGGCCCGGGTTCTTTCACCGGGATAAGGGTTGGACTGAGTACTGGGAAAGCCTTGGCCAGAGCTTCTGGTAAACCTGTAGCTACGGTGTCCAGTCTCCAGGCCCTGGCTCTCAAGGTAGAAGAGAGAGGTTATTCTCCCGTCGCGGCAATGATTGACGCGCGCAAGGGGGAGGTGTTTGCTGCCCTTTACGAAGGGAATGATATCCCGAAGGCGTTAGTGCCAGAGGGGGCATATCGGCCAGAAGACTTTCTTTCTCTTCTCCCCCCGCGGGACAAGATTTATTTTATCGGAAGCGGTGCCTCTTTATATCAAAAAAAAATTATTTCCTGGAGGAAGGAAGGGGTTGTTTTCGTCCCCCGTTCTTTCTTTATTGCCTATGAAGTTGGGCTTCTTGGCTGGCATTCCTTAAAAAAAGGTCTGGGTTTGAGACCGGAAGAGGTCGAACCTATTTATTATCGGCCATCCCAGGCAGAGGAGAAAAGTCAATCAGCGCCAAGAAAAGAGAGAAGTTTTTGATCCGGCGGATGGAAGAGCGAGACATCGCCGCCGTTATGGCCATCGAGAGGGTTTCTTTTCCTAATCCCTGGCACGAAAGCACATTTCGAGGCGAGATTCAAAATCGCTCCATATCTTTTCCTTTTGTCATCGTCCGAGAGGAAGACGACCAGGTAGTGGGATATATAGTTTATTGGCAGGTAGGAGATGAGGTCCAGGTGAATAATATTGCGGTGCATCCCGCCTTCCGGCGGCTTGGCCTGGGAGAAACTCTTCTCCGGTACGCTATTTCGAAGGTTAAAGAGCAAGGGGCGACTTTTATGACTCTGGAAGTGAGGCGCTCCAATTTAGCGGCTCAGGCTCTTTATTCTAAGCTTGGCTTCCAGCCTCTTGGCGTGCGGCGTTTCTATTATTCTAACCCGACCGAAGACGCCATTGTGATGGGGCTTGACTTAGGTTCATAACATACACGAACAAGGCATAGACCTTTGGCGGGAGCTACGGGAAGCGGGGAAGGCGGTTTTTTCATTCGAAAGAGTTCTTCTACCTCTCCGAGCGAGAGTTTCCCCCGGCCTACCTCAAGAATTGTTCCGACAATAGTTCTAACCATGTAACGCAAAAACCCGTTCGCCTCCACTCGATAGATGATTAAGCCCCCCCTTTTCTTGATTTCAGAGTGGTATATCTGGCGAACAGGGTTGGAAGTGGCGGCAGGAGTAAAGCAGCTGAAATCAGCTTCGCGAACAAATAGCCGGGCGGCTTGTTTCATCTCTTCTAACCGGAGCGGGTAAGGCCAGGGAAGAACATAGCGAAAAAGGAAAGGGCTAAGACGCGAGGATTGGTAAATTCGGTACTCATAAATTTTGGAAAAAGCTGATTTCCGTGCATGGAATTGAGGAGATACACGACGGAGGGAAACTATTCTTACATCTCCGGGTAAGATGGCGTTGAGTGCCCGGAAAAGGTCATCATCTTTTAAATGAAGACGAGCCCGGAAGTGGGCGACCTGACCGCGGGCATGAACGCCGGCATCGGTCCGACCAGCGCCAATGATGCTAATTTTTTGGTTAGTGATTTTTTCTAGCGACTTTTCTAATACTCCCTGGACAGTTCTCGTCTCCCGTTGGCGCTGCCAGCCATGGAAATCAGTGCCGTCATAGCTGATGATGAGTTTATAGGTGGCCATGATCTAAGGCCAGGCTAATTCAATAGCTTCTTCTGGTGTCCGAGCTTTAATTACGCCAGCAATTTCCCAGCTTTCTAGAGATATGATTTTTTTTCCATAAATCCGGCCAAAAGCGATCTCGCTCAGCGTGCCGTATTCTCCTCCAATGGCAATAAGAGCATCCGCATTCAAGGCGACCAGGGCATTTCGGGCGTATCCTATTCCCGTGGCAATAGGTATATCTATATATTGATTTGATTCCAGGACATTTGACCCAGGGATGATGCCCACCGATAAACCGCCTGCTTCCTTAGCTCCCCTGGCGGCTGCTTCCATTACTCCGCCCATTCCGCCGCAGATCAAGATGCCTCCCTTTTCGGCAATAAGACGGCCAACTTGATAAGCTAATTCAAGATGAACAGGCTGGGGTCGATTTCCTCCAATCACTCCGATACGAGGCTTATCTCTCCAATTCATTTTGGTCGGTGATTCTTTTTTACCATAGACATGGGGCAAAGGCAATTAGCTGTCCACCAGGAGAAAAATTTTTTCCGGGATGACGATTCATTTTTAAAATAAGAATTAAAGAGAAAATTCCTCTAGCGGACCACCTTTGAGTCTCGCTAAACGGGTGCTTCCGGGAGCGGATGCACCAGGGGCATTTTGGGCTCTTAAAGACAGGCAATATCATGAAAATAGAAGGGGTTAATTGACTGGTGTAGGAAAAATCTTCAGGGAAGGAGGGAATAGCTTACCTAAGGAATATCTCATATAATTTCTGGGTTCGCCACGAAGGCAGGAGGTAATGGACTCGCCGCGGGAAAGGGATGGCCAGGTTCTCCATCAGCGAACTGACTTGAGCCATTACGCGAGGGAGGGAAGAAAACCGGCTCAGAGGCTATTGAGATTAATGCTCCTTAAGGTTTTCTTGGGCAGGCTCGATAACTTGAAGGCCGGCAAGGAAAAGGATAAAATTCTATTTTCTACCAATGAAACTCTCATGGATTAAGATAAAGTCTTTGTTGGTGATCGGTTTTCTTGGGACCAGCCTGAGCTGTAGCCGTATTCCCTCTTCTTCCCCCGAAATGATTAAACTCAGCACCTTATTTTCCGAGCGCCATGTCATCGTCAGCCCTTATCAATCTCCGGGGATAGCTCAGGAAAAAGAGTTCACTCCCGTAGAGTGCGTTTCTCTGGAAAAGACAGAAGCAGGCCCAAATTATTTAGGTTTAAAAAAGCGGCTCCATATTGGCCCGAATTACTTATCGATCATATTTGCTCCTCCTGAAAGTGGTTATGCCTGGGAATTGGACCTTCCGCCCCAGAGCCATTTAGAGTTTGGAATCGGCATTATTCGTGACCGGAATTTTGCCTCTCTTGAGGAAAAATATAAGCTTGCGCCTAAAGGGGTTGAATTCTTAGTCGAAATCGAACAGAAGGAGCGTCATCGGGCTATTTTTCAAAAATTTTTAGATATGCCCCCAAAGGAAGATTTTCGGACCACTTCTTTTTCCCAGCATCGAGTTGAACTTCCCGAGGGAGGCGGGAAATTTCGGCTGGTTTTAAGAACCTTGGGCAGCGAAGGCGTTTTTTCTTTTTGGTATAACCCGATTATCGTTCCCTCCAGAAAAAATACCAGAGGTGTTATTCTTATCTCGCTAGATACCCTGCGGGCCGACCATCCTGGCTGCTATGGGTATAATCGGCCCACGAGTCCCGCGATTGATTCTCTGGCTTCCGAAGGTGTCATCTTCCGGGAAGCAATCTCTTCTTCTTCCTGGACACTTCCAGCCCATGTATCCATGCTTACCTCGACTGATGCGGCTCGTCACGGGGTGAGGGCTGTTGATGATCAAATCCCCCCCGCGTTTATTACTTTGCCTGAAATACTTTCGCAAAATGGTTTTTCTTGTGCCGCTATTACGGGGGGAGGCTTTCTCAGCCCGATTTATGGCTTTGCCCGCGGTTTTGATTTTTACAACGAGGCGGAAGGTTCGCTGGACTATGAAAATTCAGCCGAATTAGTGGCCCGAGCGGCCAAGAAATGGCTGGAGGATAATAAGGAAAAGGATTTTTTTCTTTTTCTTCACACTTATCAAATTCATAGTCCATATGCTCCGCCACCAGCTTATCGGCGGGTATTCCTTTCCCCGGAGGCTCCGTTTGAAGTTTTAAATATTGAGCAATATTTAGGAGGGAAACCCGGCATTTTTCAACCTCTTTCGGAAAGAGAAAGAGAAAATGCTCGCGCCCTTTATGATGCCGAAATTAAATACACTGATGAAGCGCTGGTCGATGAACTAATACCATGGCTTAAAGAAGAAGGGCTTTATGACCAGCTTATGATTATCATTACCAGTGATCATGGCGAGGAATTCTATGAACACGGTGCTTGGGGTCATGGACCTCATCTATATCAGGAATCAATCCGCATCCCGCTGATTATTAAGTTTCCCCAAGGACAATGGTCAAAGAAAGAAATAAATCATATAGTCAGGCTCACGGATGTTGCTCCCACCATCCTTGAAGCTCTGGGCCTTAAATGGCCTAAGGACATGTGGGATGGTCGAAGTCTTATTCCGATTTTAAAAGGAAAAGAAAATCATGACCGCGTCTTTCTGGCGGAAAGCTGTTGGCTTTCGGGCGAACTTTGCGGTAATGGGGAACAGGACCCTATGCCTTTCAGCGTGGCTACTAATCAGGGAAAGGAAAAATTGGTCGTGAATAGAGAATGGCCTTCTTTCCTGCAGCAAATTTATAAACCCTTGCCCGCGCGCTGGGAAAAACTCGAGCTCTATGATTTAGCTGAGGATAGCCAGGAAAACAAGAACCTCATTCAAACCCGCTCAGCCAGAGCAAGGCAAATATGGGAGAGCCTTCAAAACCGTTATCGGTTTTTTCAAAAAATGCCGGGCTACAAAATTACTTTGACCGGAGAACAATTGGAAAGGCTTAAGGCCCTGGGTTATATTCATTAAAAATTCCTGAAGAAGGAGGATGGTCATGAACCGCTTTTTTACTATCAGCTGTCTGAAGGAAGAGGAGCAAGAAAAGCTGATGCAGGAAATTGTCCGACGCTTGGAAGAAAAAAAGAAAAACGGGTTGCTCACCGAAAGGGAGATTCAGGAGATTGAGCAAATGCGGCTTCGTCCTTTGCTTGACCTGCAGGATGTCCAAAGCGTTTATGAAGACCATCTTTTCCGGAGCCAGAAATAGCTTTTAACTGGGAGGCCATAATGGAAGACGAGAACAAGACAGAAATAAAACAGCCGGATATTGTCATCGATTACGAAAAGATAGACGTGGCTTCAATTATGGAGCAAATCAAACAAAAGATTGCTTCTCAGCCCCAGCCAGTTTTTGCTGAAGAGCAAAGAGAAGAAAGCCGGGTTGTCCCGCCCCCACCGCCTCCTCTCTGGGAATTGGAAATGAGCTCTGGATGGAAAGCCCGCGTTAAAAAAATCTTACTTAAAATCATGAGACCTTTTTCGCCGCTCGTTAAGCTGGCGGTTTTTCCTGTGTACCAGGAATTGCGGGAAACAGTCCTTAAACTACACCATGCCAATCAGCGACTTGATTATCTCTCAGCTGCCTTAGAACATGAGCTGGCTAAGTTGAGCGAGGTAACGAATCAAAGAATCGACAAGGTGAATGAATCAGCTCATACTCGGCTCGATATGGCTTTCGAGGATATAAACCGTCTAAAAGAATATAATAAATTACTGCATCACCTTTCTCATAACTTGGTAGTGGAAATAAGTAAGCTAAAAATTGAATTAGATACCCTTAAGATCCATCATCGAGTGCTGGAAAAAGATTTCCGGCATCTGGAAACCCGGGAAAGATTTCTGGAGAAGGAAGTCATTTCATGAGAGTGGCCTTTGTTGTCCAGCGCTATGGGCTGGAAATAAGCGGGGGTGCAGAACTGCATTGTCGGTGGGTGGCTGAACACATGAAAAAATATTGGGACGTTGAGGTGCTCACGACCAAGGCCCTTGATTATATCACCTGGAAAAATCATTACCCCCGGGATGAGGAAGTGGTCAACGGGGTTTTAGTGAGGCGCTTTCCTGTCACCCGGCCTCGCCATCCGGAACGCTTTGGCCGCATCCAGAATTTTGTTTTTGAGCAAGAGCATACCGTGGAAGATGAGCTGCGCTGGCTGGAGGAGGAGGGGCCCCTTTGTCCCGCGCTTATTCGCTATATTAAGGAGAATGAATCTCGGTACGATTATTTCATTTTTTTTAGTTATCGCTATTACCATTCCTACTGGGGAATAAAGACTGTGCCCCACAAAAGCTTGCTCGTGCCCACGGCTGAGCATGACCCGGTGGTTTATCTTCGTATTTTCCGTGACTTATTTCGCCTGCCGCGGGCTTTTATCTATAACTCTATCGAAGAGAGACGCATGATTCAAGCGGTGGCGGCTAACGAGGATATTCCCGGGGATGTAGTAGGAGTGGGAATCGAAATACCTTCGGCATATTCGGCGGAAAGTTTTCGCCAGAAAAGAGGGCTGAGTGACGATTATATAATTTATTTAGGCCGGGTTGACGAAAACAAAGGCTGTCTCCAGCTTTTTGATTATTTCTTGCGCTTTAAGGCTAAGAATGACTTGCCGCTTAAACTTCTTCTGGCAGGCAGCACTATTCTCAAAATTCCTTCTTCTCCCGACATAATTTATCTCGGTTTTGTGAGCGAAGAAGAAAAATTTTCTTCCCTCGCCGGCGCTCTGGCCCTGGTTATGCCCAGTTTCTATGAAAGCCTCTCGATGGTTACCTTGGAAGCCTGGGCTATGGGTAAGCCTGTCCTGGCCAACGGTCGGTGTGAGGTTCTTAAAGGCCAGTGTTTGCGGGCTAATGGCGGGCTTTTCTACGAGAATTACGAAGAATTTCAGGAAGCGCTGAAGCTTCTTTTCCTCGACCCCAGGTTGAGAGAAGGTTTGGGGAGGAATGGACGACAGTATTTTTTAGCCAATTACACGTGGGAAGTAATCGAGCAAAAATATCTGCAAATTGTCGACTACCTGGAGAAAGACCGGAGGCGGTGATGGAAGTTCATCAACTGGCGACATCTTTAACTTATGGAGACGCTATTTCTGATGAGATGCTGGAGATACAAAAAATTCTACGGCAAAGCGGGTTTCGCTCGGAAATATTTACCCGTTTTTGTGACCCTCGTCTGGCCGGTTTAGCCCATGATTATAGGGAATATTGGCCGTTCAGTAGCAAAGATAATGTGGCTATTTTCCATTTTTCCATAGGTTCGCCCGTTTCTCGCCTTTTCTTCCGTCTTCCTGACCGCAAAATAATGATTTACCACAATATAACGCCGCATGAATATTTTCTTGATACTCATCGGATTCTGGCGCGAGAGTGCTATAAGGGAAGGCTGGAAATCAAGCTTTTTATAGATAAAGTCGACCTGGCGCTCGGAGATTCGGAGTTTAACCGGCAGGAGCTGGAAAGGGTTGGTTACCGCCGAACAGGTGTTCTCCCCATTCTCCTCAATTTTGAAAAATTTCAAACCAGGGCGGACGTGATGACCAAAAAAATATACGACTCTGGCCGTCCGACTATTCTCTTTGTGGGAAGACTTATCCCGAACAAAAAATTTGAAGACATTATCAAGGTTTTTGCTCTTTACCGCCGTCATTTTGAGCCGCGCGGCCAGCTGCTTCTCGTCGGTGATTACCGCGGCCTCGAGCGCTATTTAGCCGGCTTGCTCGAGCTCGTCGAGAGGCTAAATTTGAGGGATGTCCATTTCACCGGACACATCTCTTTCTCTGAACTCAGGGCATGCTATGAAGCGGCCGATGTATTCTTGAGTTTAAGCGAACATGAAGGCTTCGGTGTGCCTCTTATTGAAGCCTTTATCCAGGGAATTCCGGTTATAGCCTACGATGCGGGAGCAGTGGCGGAAACCATGAATGGGGGTGGGATTCTCCTGCGGGAGAAAAATTTTCTCCACGTGGCTGCTTTGATTGACCAGGTGATCAAAGACCAGGCGCTTCGCCAGCAAATCATTGACCACCAGAAGCAAGCGAGCCTGCGTTATCGTCCGGAGAAAGTTGCCCCACTTCTGCTTAATTTCATCGAGCAGGTAGTAAGCGCATGAGAATTGACCAGTGGGTTCCTGCCTTTCATCGAGGTGATGCTATCGGCGACGAAGCTTTCTCGCTGCGGGATTTTTTTCGGAGCCAGGGGTTCGTATCCGACATTTATTGTCTGGAAAGAGACGAAGGGTTGGAGAAGGAAAGCTTCCTCTGGCGAGATTTCCGTCCTCCCCAGCCGGAGGATATCGTCATCCTTCATTTTGCGCTTCCCTCTCCCCTTTCTTTTGAGCTAATCCGTCTTCCCTGTCATCGGGTAATTATCCATCATAATGTAACGGCTCCAGAGTTTTTTGCCGGTTTCAGTGAGGAGATGGTTCGCCTGGCCATTTTAGGCCGTCGTGAACTCCGCCAAATTGGTCCTTTTATTGACCTGGCCTTAGCTGATTCAGCTTTCAACCGCCAGGAATTGGTCAGCCTTGGGTTCAGGCGAACAGCGGTTTTCCCTCTGTATATTAATTTTGAGCGTTATACCAGGCCGTTCAATCGTTTTCTTTATAATCTTTACTGCGACGGGAGAGTCAACTTCCTGTTTGTCGGTCGGATAGTCCCGAATAAAAAAATTGAGCACTTAATCAAGATAATATTTTATTACAAAAAATACATTTCTCCTTTAGTTCGACTAATTGTCGTCGGGAAAAAAAATTCCCTTCCTAAATATTATGAGAGTCTGGTCCGGCTGGCCGACGATTTTTACCTCCAGCCAGAAGAAATCGTTTTCCCTGGCCATGTCCCCGATGAGGATATGTTTGCTCTTTATCGAGCGGCTAATGTTTTTGTTTCGATGAGTGAGCATGAAGGTTTCTGCCTGCCTCTTCTAGAAAGCATGATTTTTGACCTCCCCGTGGTGGCTTATTCTGCAGGCGCCGTTCCCGAAACTCTGGATGGAGCCGGCGTTTTGCTCACCGAGAAAAAAATCGCGGAAATAGCTGAACTCTTATCCCTTATAGCTAATGACGCAGGTCTCCGTGCCCGAATTCTGGAACGACAAAGGGAAAGATTAGCCAAATTCAAGTCTTTCCCCCGGGAAGATTATTTGCTTTCGCTTCTGGCCGAGATGAAGCGGCCTGAGAGACTAAAATGAAAATTGCCTTTGTTGTCCAACGCTATGGCCAGGAGGTGATGGGTGGGTCTGAGCTTCATTGTCGGCTGGTAGCCGAAAGACTAGCCCTTTCGGGCCATTCAGTGACGGTCTTCACGACCACGGCTCGCGATTATATTACCTGGAAAAATGAATATAAGCCGGGGGAAACTGTCCTGCGAGGAGTGTTGATCAAGCGTTTTCCGGTAGAGAAAGAAAGGGATATAAACTCTTTTAACGAATATTCTGACTGGCTTTTCCATCATCCTCATTCAGAGGAGGATGAAGTTGTCTGGATAGAAAGGCAGGGGCCATATTCGCCGTCGCTTCTGAGAGCACTGGAGGAAGAAGAAAAAAATTACGATGCCTTCATCTTTTTTACTTATCTCTACTATCCCACTCATTACGGACTGCAAACAATTAAAAAGAAAAAGATTCTCGTGCCTACGGCGCATGATGAGCCGGCGCTTCACCTTCAAGTGATGAGCAAAGTTTTTCGTTCCGCCGAAGCTTTTCTGTTTAACACGGAAGCAGAAAAGGAGCTTCTTACCTCGCTTTTCTCTCTCCAGGGAACCTATCAGGATGTGGTGGGCGTGGGCGTAGATATTCCCCAGGTTCCACCACCTGCCTCGTGGCTGGCTCGTTCAGGCCTGCGTCAACCATATGTCCTCTATGCAGGACGAATTGAGCCCGGTAAAGGCTGTCAAGAACTGTTGGATTATTTCTTACAATATACGAAAGAGGGAAGGGACCTCAACCTGGTTTTGATAGGCAACCGGCTCATGGAAATTCCGCCTCATCCGAAAATTAGGTATCTTGGGTTTGTCTCTGCCATGGAAAAAAACATGGCTATGGCGGCGGCTTCAGTGACCATTCATCCGTCCCATTTTGAGAGTTTGTGCATGGCTGCGCTTGAATCCTTGGCCGTGGAGACGCCCATTTTGGTCCAAGAAGCAGCCGAGCCTCTGCGCCGGCATTGTCTGCAGGGTCAATGTGGGCTTTATTACTCCAATTTTGCTGAATTTAACTGGGCCCTGAGCCTGCTCTTACGAGACGGGAGGCTGAGGCGCCGGCTGGGCGAGAATGGTCGGCGGTATGTCGAAGAGCGCTACTCCTGGCCGGTTATTCTTCAAAAATATCGTCTTGCCCTGGAATTCATCAGTCGCGGAAAGGATAATAAGGATAATGAGGAACAAAGTCAAAAAGGTTGAATAAGAAAAGATGAATTTATTCAAGGCGGTGAATTTCGTTTTTTACCCTGAGAGATGAACCCGGAGAGAATGGTTGACTTATTAATCTGAATGTGATAATCGGAATAATGTGAAGAAAGGGGAAAAGAGAAAGAATGGCTTTTGTTAATTATGTTACCAAGAACCTGGCCATAAAGATTGTCTATTATGGTCCTGGTTTGAGTGGCAAGACGACTAATTTGCGATACATATATTACAAGCTTGATGCCGCCTATCGCGGCGACCTCATTTGCTTGGAAACTGATACGGAAAGAACTATTTTTTTTGACTTACTACCTATAAAAGCTGGTTTAATTGGCGATTTTAAGGTTCATTTTCAGCTGCTGACTGTACCTGGCCAAGTTTTTTATGAAGCCAGCCGCAAATCTGTTTTGCGGGGAGCCGACGGCATTATCTTTGTAGCTGATTCACAAGTTCCTCTCTTGGATGCTAATTTAGAGAGCTTTGATGGACTGCGGCGAAACCTGCTTGAAAACGAGATGGACCTGAATCAAATGCCGTTAGTTTTTCAGTACAATAAACGAGATTTGGAATATCTTATTCCAGTCGAAACATTCAATAATTTGCTAAACCCTCATGGTTGTCCATATATCGAGTCTTCCGCCATAAACGGTTGGGGAGTGTTTGAAACACTTCATGAGATTGCTAAGCTTACTGTACCCAGGGTGAGGCAGAAGCTCTTTCCTGAAGAAACCAAAGAGGCCCGCGAGAGAGGGGAGGAAGAAAGAGCTATCGAAAGGGAAATTTACGGCAAAATCCAGGCCGTGCCACCCGAAAAAAAGGCACCGGAGGCGCGACCTCCTTCTCCTCCGCCGAGTGAAGCTAAGAGAAGGGTTCGAACCCAGGAGGAAATTGAGAGGGAACTGGAACGGTTGGCTAAAGAATTTCTGGATAAGAAAACAGAATAAATAGAAAGCCAGGCCTTATAATCCAGGAATAAGAAAAGCAGTTTGAGTTTTCTTCCCCTCATTTTTCGTCATTATAAAGGAAACGCAAACTATTACTCGGTGCGAGTCTATTTCGGCCATGCTGGTGCGGGTTCTGAGTGCGGCCCTTTATGGGATCGAAGCTATCCCCGTCGAGGTGGAAGTGGATATAACCGAAGGGCTGCCCAAGTTTGTGCTGGTCGGACTGCCCGACACCTCGATAAGAGAAAGCGAACAGAGGATACGCTCGGCTCTAAAAAATTGTGGCTTCGATTTTCCCCGGCGACGGATTGTTGTTAATCTGGCCCCGGCTGACTTGCGAAAAGAGGGCTCTTCTTTTGATTTGCCCATCTCTTTAGGCCTTCTTGCCTTTTTAAACTTGATTCCGCCGTCTTCTCTGGAGCAAAAAATTTTTCTGGCGGAGTTGGCTCTTGATGGTCGGCTTAAACCGGTACGGGGGGCTTTAACCGTTTCTCTTTTAGCGCAAAAATTAAAAATAAATGCTTTAGTTGTCCCTGCCGAGAATGGTCCGGAAGCGGCTCTGGTCGAAGCAATCAAGGTTTATGGCTTGGAGAATTTATCTCAGGTCATCCGCTTTCTGCAGAACCCGGAAAGCTTCATGCCTTGTCAAGTTGACCTGAAAAGTATTCTCCACCAAACAGAAGAAGAAGGAGATTTTGGTGAAGTTAAGGGACAATTCCACGTGAAGCGGAGCCTGGAAGTGGCGGCGGCTGGTGGACATAATGTTTTACTCGTCGGTCCACCAGGGGCGGGCAAAACCATGCTGGCGCGCCGTCTGATTTCCATTCTTCCGCCGATGAGCTGGCCGGAAATCTTAGAGGTTACCCAAATTTACAGCGCGGCCGGCATGCTTAAAGGAAGGCCAGCCATCTGCCAGCGACCTTTTCGTTCGCCCCACCATACTATAACCGATGCAGGATTAATTGGTGGCGGGATAATCCCTCGTCCTGGAGAGATAAGCCTGGCGCATCATGGAGTGCTTTTCCTGGATGAACTCCCGGAGTTTAAGCGCAAAGTCTTAGAAGATTTGCGCCAGCCGCTGGAAGATGGGCGAGTGGTTATTTCCCGAGCAGCAGTTAGCTTAACTTTCCCCTGTTCTTTCATGCTGGTGGCGGCGATGAATCCATGTAGCCGTGTTTTTCGGGATATGAATTTAGCGGCCGATGATTGCACGGAAGCGGAAAAGAGGCGGTATTATTCCCGTTTATCTGGCCCTCTTCTTGACCGGATAGATATCCAGGTGGAAGTGCCGGCGGTTCGTTTTCATGAATTCGTCACGCGCGCTTCGGCCGAGAGTTCGGCCGAAATTAGAGCTCGAGTCATTAAAGCTCGTGAGAGACAGTTAATTCGCTTCCGGGGACTGCCGATTTATGCTAACGCGCAGATGCGGCCCAAAGAGATAAGGCGTTTTTGCCGCCTCGGCGCCGAAGAGGAAAGGCTTCTCGAGGCGGCGATGAAAAAACTGGGGTTGAGCGCGCGCGGACTGGACCGCATTCTTAAGGTTAGCCGGACTATTGCTGATTTAGCTGGAGAAGATGAGATTCAAACAGGACATCTTGCTGAAGCTATCCAATACCGGGCTCTGGACTGGAGGTCATAGCCTTTTATTTTTTAATCTGATAGAATTTTCGTCGGTTTGTTTAAATATAAAAATAAATTGCGCCTAATGCTGATTGGTTAGGTGAATTTTGTTAGGTAAATATAGCCTATGGTTGTAGGCTACCGGCCAATAATCAGGGAGGAAGTTCCATGGGTTCAGGTTTACTGGCTAAAAAAAGCCTGGAAGATATTTCTCATGAAGCCTTTGGCGAAAAAAGCGGTTTAAAAAGGGTTTTAGGCCCCTGGCAATTAATTTTTTTAGGAATCGGGGCGATAGTCGGGGCCGGCATTTTTGTCATTACTGGCCACGCAGCAGCCCAGTATTCAGGCCCAGCGATTACTCTTTCCTTCATTTTAGCGGCTTTGACCTGTTCTTTTGCTGGTCTTTGTTATGCTGAGTTTGCCGCGTTGATTCCTATAGCGGGAAGTGCCTACACTTATGCTTATGCTACTCTTGGCGAGCTCTTTGCCTGGATCATAGGCTGGGACCTTATTCTGGAGTATTCTCTTGGGGCCACTGCCGTAGCTATCGGCTGGTCAGGTTATATTGTTAGTTTCTTGAAAGACCTGGGCATTAATTTCCCGGCGGCGCTCGCTGCTTCGCCTTTAAGTTTTGACCCTCAAACCCAAACCTGGCAAGCCACCGGAGCTATTTTTAACCTGCCCGCCTTCCTCATAATCGCGCTCCTCACGGTTCTTTTAGTTATCGGCATCAAAGAGTCAGCTACCGTCAACACCGTCATTGTTTTTCTTAAGATAGCTATTATTCTTGTTTTTATCGGCGCTGGACTTTTCTTTATCAAACCATCTTTATGGAAACCATTTATCCCGCCTAACCAGGGCCAATTTGGCTTTTTTGGGCTGAGTGGCGTTCTCCGAGGCGCGGGCGTGATGTTCTTTGCCTATCTCGGTTTTGATGCTGTTTCCACTGTAGCACAAGAGGCTCGTAACCCTCAGAAGGACATGCCCATAGGCATAATGGGGAGCCTGGGGATTTGTACGGCCATTTACATTGCTTTTTCTTTAGTTCTGACGGGGGTGGTCCATTATAGCCAGTTAAATGTGCCGGCACCGGTAGCCGTAGCCATCGATGCTATGCGGCTTTATTGGCTTTCGCCTTTTATAAAAATAGGAGCTATCGTTGGGCTAATTTCAGTAATGATTGTCCAGCTCATGGGGCAGCCGCGCATCTTTTTCTCGATGGCCCGCGATGGACTTCTCCCGCCTATTGCCGCCCGGGTTCATCCTCGCTTCCGGACGCCTTATGTAACCACTATAGCTACAGGAACTCTAATCGCTCTCGCCGCCTCCCTGCTTCCCATCGGTATTGTTGGAGAGTTAGTAAGTATCGGTACTTTAATGGCCTTTGTGATTGTTTGCGGCGCCGTTCTCGTCCTTCGTTATACCCATCCTGACCTGCCTCGACCGTTTCGGACCCCAGGAGTCCCTTTTATTCCTCTCTTGGGGATTATCTCTTGCCTTTATTTAATGTCTGGTTTACCGCGCGATACCTGGATGCGTCTTCTTATTTGGATGGCTATTGGCCTTGTTCTTTATTTCACGTACGGGTACCGCAAGAGCCATCTTCGCCGGAGAAAAGTTCCTTCTCAGGGTGCATAGATAGTTCTTTCTTTGCAAAGAAAGAGCTAATTATATTGACTTATTTTCCCGTCACGAACGACCCATTTCCCTGCCTTAAAGACATGGCGGACTGGGTTTGGTCCCAGATGGTAAACAAGATGGAGGTAATTGGGTATGGCGCAAAGAATTAGGTCGAGTTGTTTTCCTGGCTCAAGACTACCTACATATTTATGTCGATTCAAAGCAAAAGCAGCGTTAGCGGTGGCGGCCAGAAGAGCCTCCTCTACTTGCATATCAAGAAGGAAAACGGCTAATTGAACAGCCAGAAGCATAGACTCGCTCATGGAACTGCCGGGGTTAAAATCAGTGGCCAAAGCCACAATGGCTCCAGCATCAATGAGTTGCCTGGCAGGTGGTTGTTTTTTTAGTTTGAGGAAAAGAGGAACCACAGGAAGAAAGATGGCCACGGTTGAGCTTTTGGCCAGAGAATTTATGCCTTTTTCGGTTATATGAATCAAATGGTCAGCCGAGCTGGCGCCGAGCTCAACGGCCAGCTCAGCGCCTCCCAATGGTGTAAATTCATCAGCATGAAGCCTGATTTTAAACCCCAGACGCTTAGCTTGCTCGGCTAAAAAACGGGTTTCCTCGACCGAAAAAACGCCCTGCTCGCAGAATATATCGACAAACTCGGCCAATTCTCGTTGTCTAACTTCAGGCATAACTACTTGAGCCAGGAGTTGAAGGTATGACTTTTTGTTTTCTTTAAACTCGGGCGGAACTTCGTGCGCGCCAAGGAAAGTTGAGACTATTTCCACCGGATGAACCTGTCTTGCCTTCTGCAGAGCTTCGAGTTGTTTAATCTCTGTAACAAAATCTAAGCCGTAACCGCTTTTGGCTTCAACCGTGGTTGTCCCCATTAGCAGCATCGAGTCCAGCCTTTCAAGCACCAAGCGAACCATTTCCTCTTGGGAGGCTTGCCTTGTGGCTCGAACCGTGGTCTGAATACCTAACCCCTTGGCCGCAAGCTCCTGGTAAGTGGCGCCTCGAAGCCGAAGCAAAAATTCTTCTTCCCTTGTCCCGACAAAGGGAAGGTGAGTGTGCGGGTCGATGAAGCCGGGCAGGCCAACCATGTCTTCTGCTTCCACCACGAGAGCTTCTGGCAGCGGTTTAACTTCCTTCTCCAGCTCCTTATCTGGCCCCACAAATACAATTGATCCTTTTAAGGAAGCAATGGCGGCCTGCTCGATTATTCCCAGGTCAAGAAGAGATTCCTTTCTTTTGGGAATGGGGCCGGCGCAAGTCGCCAGCTGAGCCATACGGCGGATGATAAGGTCAGCTGATTTCATGCGGCTTTTTCCAGGGCAAAGGGTTAGGTTTTATGCGAGAGGAAGATGGAGTCAGCTTTTTGGGTGGCGTGTTGCGCCGGTATGCCGGGGTTTTAAAGACATCCCACTGCCTTGTACCTTGAGTTGTACCCCATAAAACATCCTGGTTGGCTTTGGGCTCAAAAAGATACGGGGGGGTATCGAAGTTTATCGGAAATGGAGGAGGAGTTTTCCGACTCGGAGGAATGATTGGCTCTTCTTCTCTTCTCCCTTCGGAAGCAGTTTCAAACCCGGTGGCAATGACGGTTACTTTGACCATGTCTTTCATCGAGGGGTCGATAACCGTGCCAAAAATAATATTAGCTTCTGGATGAGCCAAATCATTGACTAAGCGGGAGGCTTTCCAGACTTCGTGCAGGGTTAAGTCTTTTCCTCCGGTAATATTGATTAAAATACCTCGTGCGCCCTTGATAGAAGTATCAACCAGAAGGGGGCTGGAAATAGCCCTCTGGGCGGCCTCGAGCGCCCTGCTTTCTCCCGAAGCAAGGCCGGTACCCATAAAAGCCATACCCATTCCCTTCATGATGGACTTGACATCGGCGAAATCCAGGTTAATTAATCCAGGCTTAATAATGAGGTCAGAGATTCCTTGCACCGCCTGACGCAGGACATCATCAGCCATACGAAAGGCATCTTGAATCGAAGTGTCCAGGTTAACTGTCTCCAACAGCCGGTCGTTAGGAATGGAAATGACCGTCGACACTGCTGACTTAAGCTCAAGGAGCCCTTCTTCGGCCTGCTTAGCTCTTACTTTTCCTTCAAAGGCAAAAGGTAATGTGACAATAGAAATGACGAGCATATCCATCTCTGCGGCCAGGTTGGCCAGTACAGGTGTGGCGCCGGTTCCTGTGCCCCCTCCCAAGCCAGCGGTGAGAAAAACCATATCTGCTCCCTGGAGAATTTCTAAGAGGCGTTCTCGGTCATCAATAGCTGCTTGCCGGCCAATTTCCGGTCGGCCACCCGAGCCCAATCCTTTGGTGAGTTGAGCCCCAATTTGAACCTTTTGGGGAGCCAGGTTAGTTTGCAAGGCTTGCATGTCCGTGTTAACCGCGATGAATTCCACGCCTTCAATTCCCGCTTCAATCATCCGGTTGATGGCATTACCTCCCCCCCCGCCTATGCCGATAATTTTTATTTTGGCTCCAGGGCTCTCCTCAACCAGATGAAATTTAAGGCGGTTAGCTTTCTCCTCGCTCATACCTCACCTCCTCTTATTCTTTAAGCCAGTCAAAAAGCCTGGCCCAAAGCCCTTTTTTTCTTTCTTTAGTCATGCCTCTTTCTCGCCATTTATTGAAGCCGTAAAGAATAAGACCTACTGAAGTGGCATAATCGGGGGTGTTTACCCGGTCAACCAACCCTCCTATTCCGGATGGCTCACCCCGTCTTACGGGAAGGTCAAAAATCTCCTCTGCCACCTCTTCCAGCCCTTCTAAGAGGGAAGTGCCTCCGGTGAGAACAATGCCGGAATTAAGCGATTTTTCAAAACCCATCCTTTTTATATCGCTATCGACGAGGCGAAAGATTTCTTCCGCCCGAGGCTGGATAATATCAGCCAGTATTTGGCGAGAAAGGACTCGCGGCCGTTTACCTTTGGCCACGCTCGGGACTTCAATGGTCTCTGCTTCTTCGAGGCTGGGACCGATGGCGCACCCGTATTTTTTCTTTATTTTTTCTGCTTCTGAAATCGGTGTCCGGAGACCGACAGCAATGTCGTTAGTAAAATTATCTCCTCCCAAAGGGATGATGCAGGTGTACCAGAGACTGCCTCGCTCAAAAATGGCTACTTCGGTGGTGCCAGCGCCGATGTCGATGAGCCCGACGCCCAGTTCCATTTCATCGGGGGTTAAAGTACTCGCCGCAGTGGCTATTTGATTGAGGACGATTTCTTCGATGTCAATTTCTGCCCTTTCAAAACAAGCCCGGAGATTTTGAGCCGAAGTAATAGCTGAAGTAACTATATGCACGTTTACCTCCAGTTTGATGCCGCTCATGCCCAGCGGGTCTTTTATTCCGTCTTGTTCGTCCACAACAAATTCCTGGGGAATAATATGGATAATTTCGCGGTCAGGAGGGATAGAAATAGCTTTGGATTGGTCAATCACGCGATGGATATCTTCGCGTGTAATCTCTCTGTTTTTGCCCGAGACAGCCACCACTCCCCGGCTGTTAAAACTTTTGATATGAGCTCCAGAAATACCGACATACGCGGAGGCAATTTCTACTCCTGCCATCAGCTCCGCTTCTTCTCTCGCTTTTTTGATCGCCTCGGTAGTAGCATCTAAATTGACCACCACACCGTTACGCAGGCCACCACGAGAATCGGCTGTGCCAATGCCGACAATTTCTACCTTCCTTTCTTCTGTGATTTCACCTATGATGGCACAAACTTTTTTTGTGCCCATATCAAACCCGACAATATATCCGCTTTTAGGCATCAGAGTTCCTCCTCCGTTAAACCGGCAGGTAAAATTTCTTGATTAGCCGGCTTAGGCTGAAAATAAATCCTATCTTCATAAAAACGCAGGTCGATGTATTCGAGGGGGCCAAACTTTTGTTCCAGCCAGGTGTGATAGCGACGATAAAGCTCTAATTTTTCCGGGAAATTGTTCTGGCCGAAGATTATCCGTGTGGAACTGGCGGCGCATTCCGCCACTAAATTGGCTGGCGGCGACAAAAGAATAATTCTCCACTTTAAGACCTCAGCTGGCTCCAGGACACGGAGGAAATCGCGGACTAAAGATAAACGCTCCGGGGTGAGAAGTTGAGAATCAGAAGGCAGGATTATTTGCGGATAATTTACTTCCTCTTCGGGGGTTACGTAGTCCAGCTTGACCCCTTCTTCATCGATAAGATAGGATTGTAACCCCGCTTTTACTACCGCAAAAGGCTGACGTTCGACGACAGTGATTTCGAGAGAAGCGGGAAAAATTTTTCTTATTTTTGCTTTTTTGACCCAGCGATTGGTCAAGGCTGAAGATTCAATTTTTTTAAGATTAAGCGTGAGGATGTTGCCTAAATTCATCTGGCTGATAACGGCGCTCAGTTCTTGCCTGATGGTCTCATGTTTAGTGATGATAATAACCGAGCGAACGTTTAATTCTTCCCAGTTAGTTAAAAAGAGAAAGAGGCGGGAACAGGTATACACCAGTCCGCCGGCAAGAATTAGGAAAATAAGGACATGTTTAAGAGTTAAGCGCGTTTTTTTATTAACTTTTTTTAATCGCAAACGACTGGCATTTCGCTGGAAAGGATAAGAGGTAAGACTGAATGGGGGAGCAATCGGTTGCGCCTTCATCGGGCTCATCTTGCCTCCAGACGGCTGATGATGGAGGGAATGATGCGGGGAATATTTCCCGCGCCCAAGACTAAAATCATATCCTGGGGTTCAACCAGACTGGCCACTAATTCAGGGATGCGGTCGAGGTCAGGCTCGAAATAGACATTTCGGTGGCCGAATTCCTGGATAGCTTCAAAAAGGGCGTGGCCGTTTATTCCGGGTATGGGCTCTTCTCCTGCAGGATAGATTTCAGTTAAAACCAGAACATCGGCCTGGTTGAAGCAGAGAGCAAATGACTTGAGGAGGTGAAATAGTCGGGTGTAGCGGTGAGGCTGGAAGATAGCCAGCACGCGGCGATGAAAACCTCGCTTAGCGGCTTCTAAGGTGGCTTTAATTTCTGTGGGGTGATGAGCGTAGTCTTCGATAATCATGATATCCTTAACCATTTTTTTTAATTCGAAACGACGGCCTGTTCCGGTGTAATTAGCGAGAGCTTCGAGGACAAGCGGTAAGGGAATGTCCAGGTCCAGTCCCACGGCTACCGCCGCCATGGCATTAAGCAGGTTATGCTCGCCAGGAACATGGAGGTGAAGTTCCCCGATTTTTTGGCGGTGGTGATATAATTGAGCCCAGCTTTCAAAACCTTTAAGACATAGGTCGCACGCAAATATATCCGCTTGGGTGGAAAAGCCATAGGTGATGATTTTTCTCTCAATCTTGGGGATAAGGTCCTGCAAGTTGGGGTCGTCTAAGCAAAGGATAACCGGACAATAAAAGGGGACTTTATTGGCAAAATTGATGAAAGCTTTTTTTAGCTCGTCAAGACTCTGATAATGGTCTAAATGTTCCAGGTCGATGTTGGTTAAGACCGCGATGAAGGGAGAAAGAAAAAGGAAAGAGCGGTCGCTCTCGTCTGCTTCGGCGACGATGAAATCTCCGGCGCCTAATTTTCCATGAGCGCCGATGGTGTTAAGCCGACCGCCCACCACAATCGTCGGGTCAAACCCACCAGCTTCCAAGACTAAAGCAATCATAGAAGTGGTCGTGGTCTTCCCGTGCGAACCAGCTACGGCGATACCGTATTTCATGCGCATTAACTCAGCTAACATTTCTGCCCGGGGTATGATTGGTATTTTTAGTTTACGGGCTTCTTGAACTTCAGGATTATCCAGTCGAATGGCAGAAGAGATGACGACGACATCAGCTCCGTGGACATTTTCCCGCTGGTGACCAATGTTTATCTTGGCTCCGATTTGACGCAACCGATGGATAGCCTCGTTCGTTTGAATGTCGGAACCAGAGACGGTGTAGCCTAAGTTCAAAAGGACTTCAGCAATCCCATTCATTCCGGTTCCGCCAATGCCAACCATATGAATTTTTTTGAGCCGACGATAAACTTGTTTCACCAAGTTAATTCCTCCCTGCAGGCGTCGACATCAGTTCCAGACAAAGGGAAGCAATTTTTTCCTCCGGCTGGTCGACTTGTAACCAGCTGAGCCTCTCTTCCAAGCGGGTAAGCTCTTCTGGATGGTCAAAATAAGCTAAGATTTTTTTAGCCAAAACCTCGGCCGTGGCTTCCCCTTCGAGCAACATGTCAGCAGCTCCCCGGCTGACAAGCTCGTAAGCATTCCAATATTGGTGGTTCTCGGTGGCGCGGGCAAAAGGGATGAGTAAAGCCGGCTTTCTCGCCGCTATAATTTCGGCGATAGAGGTGGCTCCTGCGCGGCAGAGGATAAGGTCAGCCTGAGCAAACCGATCGGGCATATCGAGAAAATAGGGAGCAACAATTACCTGAGAAAAGCCATGAAGGGCATAAGCTTTTTTTATCCAGGGGAAATCAGTCGGCCCGGTCTGGTGGAAAATTTTTAATTGGTCTTTCCTGGCTTTTAGCCAGGGGAGGGCTTCGACCACCATCCGGTTAAGAAAGTGTGAGCCCTGACTTCCGCCAAAGATAAGGAGAGTAAACGGCTGTCTTGATGTTCGTGGCTTAATCCGCGCAAACCCTTCGCGGACAGGGTTGCCTAAATAGACTCCTTTTTGGCCAAAATAGCTTGCCGTCCCGGGGAAGGAGACTACGGCCCGACGGACAAAAGGCCGAAGCAGGCGGTTGGTAAAGCCGGGGCGAGCATTTTGCTCCATAATTAGCGTGGGTTTGCCCAAGAGTGATGCGGCGAGCACAACCGGACCAGAACTATAACCGCCGGCGCCAATTACCAACGACGGATTCTTTTTCATGACCAGGAAAATTGAGGTGAGAAAAGCTGCGGCGACAAGAGGAAGGCTTAATATTGCCTTAATCCCTCTCCCGCGCAAGCCTTGAATTCTTAGCTGGATAAATTTTTCTCCCTGCTTTTCCATGATTTCTCTTTCTACCTCCCGCCGGCTGCCGATAAAAATGATTTCTAAATCACGTTCTTTCTCTCTTAATTTCTGACCGACAGCTAAAGCGGGATACAAGTGTCCGCCTGTGCCACCGCCAGAAATAAAAACAGTTTTTTTAGGTCTCATGTTCTTAGCTCGGGAAGTATTTTCCTTTCAGAGATATTCAACAGAAAACCCAGCGCGGCGAGTTGACAGACCAGGGCCGAGCGGCCATAGCTGATGAATGGCAGCGGCACTCCTTTGGTTGGGCCTAATGCCAGGACAACAGAAATGTTAAAGAGAGCTTGAGTGCAAATAGCCAAGGTCAGGCCATAGGCCACTAATTGGTGGCCGAGGCTGGGAGCTTTTCGCGCAATCAGAAAACCACGCCAAAAAATAAGAAGATAAAGGGCTAAAACCGATAATGTGCCCAGGAGACCAAATTCTTCTCCGATAATAGCATAAATAAAATCGGTTTGGGCGCAGGGAAGGAAATAAAGCTTTTGCGTGCTTTCGCCCAAACCGACGCCAATTAACCCGCCGCTGCCCACAGCTAATTTTGACTGGAGGACCTGAAAACCAGCGTTGTCTCGGTATTCTTCTGGCGCCAAAAAGGCTTCCCATCTTTGGCGGCGGTAGTCATCTTTAGGTAACTGCTTGAAGTAAACAGCCAAAAGAGCCAAGGATAAGAGGAGAACGGCCACGAGATACCGGATTCTTACTCCGCTGATAAAGAGAAGGGCAAAACTAATAAAAAGAACAAGGAGAGAAGTACCCAGGTCAGGCTCCCGGAAGATAAGCAGGGCAAAAAGACCAACCACGCCCAATGCCGGAAGAAGGGTGCGGAACTCATGAAGCGTTTCTTTTTTCTTCTCAAGATAATAAGCGAGAAAAAGGATTAAGCTCACCTTGGCCAATTCTGAAGGTTGAAACCTCAGGCCGAAAGCCATAACCCATCGGTTGGTTCCCGCTACCGGAGGCATGATAAAACACAAAGCTAAAAGGAGTAAGCTAAGGATAAGAAGGCCAAAAATAAAGATGGGTTCCTGATGAAGATTACGCCGGGAAGATACAATGGCCACCATCAAGATTAGACCAATACCGGCTCCAGATATCTGATGCCAGAGGAAATAGAAGGGATGTTGATACTTTTCCGTGGCCTGGAGAGCGGAAGCGCTGAAGATCATGATAAACCCGATAATCAGAAGAAAAACGGTCGCCACCAGAAGAGGCTTATCCAAGCTCGCCGGACGGAATATCTCTTTTGACCTCATGGAATCTTGTCTCCCTTTTGTCGGCGGGCCAACAGACGCACTTCTCGTTTAAAAACGCGGCCCCGATGTTCAAAATTTTGGAACATATCAAAACTTGTGCAGGCGGGAGAAAGAAGAACAATATCTCCTGGTTCAGCTGCGGCGAAGGCTTTTTCTACTGCCTCTCTCATGTTGAAAACCATTTCCAGAGGCACTGTGCCCTCAAGGGCCTCTCTTATTTTTTCCTTGGCCTCCCCCAGCAGGATGAGTTGCCGCACTTTCTTTTTCATCATCGGCCGGAGTAGATTAAAGTTGGCTCCTTTATCCCTTCCTCCCATGATAAGAACAATTCCCGGAGGGAAAGATTGGAGAGCTTTGACGGTGGCCTCGACGGTCGTGGCTTTAGAATCATTATAAAAAGTGACTTTCTTCAAAGACAGGACTTTTTCCAGCCGATGTTCTAAGCCTGAAAATTGGCTGATAACTTTTTTCATCTGGGGAAGTGGGACTTGAAAAAGATGACCTATGACCAGCGCCGCCATAACATTATCCAGGTTGTGTCTGCCTCGAAGCTGGATGGAGCGAAGGGGTACAGCTTCAATTTGGCCTGGTTGCAGGACGACCCAATCCCTGGTCAAAAAAGCCCCCCGTTTTACTTGATGTTTTTGACTAAAACCCAGCACTGAGGCGTTGATTTCTTCCTGGAGTGACCAAACCTTAGCGTCATCTCGGTTAAGTATGGCTATGTCTTTATTTGTCAGATTGGTGAAAAGCTTTTTCTTGGCCTCCCAATAGGCTTCCAGAGAACCATGCCAGTCAAGATGATTGGCGGAAAAATTAAGCAGCACGGCCACATCAGGACGAAAGGAGTGGCACCAGAATGATTGAAAGCTGGAGATTTCGGTAACATAAATATCATTAGGCTGACTTTTTTCAGCAAACCGGATGAGAGGAAAGCCAATATTGCCAGCCAGGTGAGACCGGTATCGGCCTGCCCGCAGGATTTTATGCACCAAAGTGGTGGTGGTAGATTTGCCGTTGGTTCCGGTAATGCCGATAATTTTTCCCTGAATAAAGGAAGCAGCTAATTCGACCTCGGCCATAACCTTGACACCCTTTTCTTGGGCAAGCCTTATTTCGGGGAGAAGAGGCACTCCTGGGCTGGGAATAATGAGGTTAACCCCCAGGAATGTGGACAGCCGGTGGCCACCTGTTTCTATTTTTACGCCTTTTTCCTGCCATATTTTTAATTCATTTTTTAATTTAGGGTCTAATTCCGCAGCAGATTTTTTCTCACTTACCTGGACCGAGGCTCCTTGATTTAAAAGAAACCGCACGGTCGCCACGCCTGTGGTCCCGAGACCGACCACCAGGACTTTCTGGCCGCGCAGGTTAATTTTTTCTTTTTTCATCGTAGTTTGAGCGTGGTCAAACTAAAAAGAGCGAAAATGATGCCCAGAATCCAGAACCGAACTACCACCTTTTCTTCCGGCCAGCCCAAAAGCTCAAAATGGTGATGCAGGGGAGCCATGCGAAAAACCCTTTTCCCGCCGGTGAACCGAAAATAACCGACCTGAATAATGACTGAGAGGGCTTCCAGGATAAATACCCCAGCCACGGTAAAAAGGAGAAATTCTTGCTTAATCAAAATAGCAATAATTGCTTGCGAAGCACCCAGAGAAAGAGCCCCCACATCCCCCATAAAAACCTGAGCGGGATGACAATTAAACCAAAGGAAGCCAAGGCAAGCCCCAGCCAGAGCTCCAGCGAAAACGGTCAGTTCGGCTGCCCGGGGAACCCAGGTTACATTTAAATATTGTGAAAACCGAGCATGGCCAGCAATATAGGTCAAAGCTGTAAGGGCACTGGCGCTGATAGCCATAAGCCCTATGGCTAAGCCGTCAAGTCCGTCAGCCAGGTTAACAGAATTAGAAGAGCCGACGAGGATGAAAATTATCCAAGGAAGATAGAACCAGCCTAAATAAGGAGTCCATTCTTTGACAAACGGGAAGTTTAATTTAAGGCTAAATTGGCCAGATTGACCAAGATAAATAAGAACCAAGCCAAAAAGGAGAGCCAGAAGCAACTGGAGCAGAAGCTTGACTCTTCCTTTGAGCCCGAGGGAGCGCTTGTATCTAATTTTAATCATGTCGTCTACAAACCCAACTAAGCCGAAGAGGAACATGGTGGCCATACCCAGCCAGACATAAATATTGCTTAAATTTCCCCAGAGCAAGGTAGGTATCAACGTGGCGCTGATGATTAAAAGCCCACCCATCGAGGGAGTGCCTCGTTTGGCCCAATGGGTTTGAGGTCCTTCTGGCCTAATTTCTTGCCCGATTTGGTGTTTTTTTAGCAGACGGATCAGCCATGGCCCAAGCACGAAAGAGAAGAACAAAGCTGTAATTCCGGCTAAAGCCGTTCTTACGGTGATGTAGCGGAAGACATTAAAAAAGATGTGTAATTCTCTTAACGGGACCAGTAACCAGGTGAGCAAATCAGTTTCCTCCCCTTGTTTGCTTTAAATGCTCCACTATTTTTTCTAAACCCATGGCCCGGGAACCTTTGATTAAAATAAGGTCGCCACGGGTAATAAAGGTGTCTAGGAAATGATTAGCTTCTTGAATATTAGAAAAAGAAAAAATATTTTCGGCGGGAAGACCCGCCTCGGAAGCGCCCCGAGCAATTTCTCGCGCTAATGGGCCAATAGTTATGAGATAATCCCAGCCCAGTTCCACCAAATTTTTTCCGGCTAACTGATGAAAACGGGGAGCTTCAGGACCGAGTTCCAGCATGTCACCGAGAACAGCCAGGTGACGAGCAGCAGGAAGGGAAGAAAGGGAGCGAAGGGCTTCCTCGAGGGCTTGTGGATTCGAATTATAAGTGTCATCAACAAGATAAATGTTATCCGATAAGCAGATTAGGCGCGCCCGACCAGATGGCGGAGTAAGAGAAGCAGCTGTGGCTGCTATTTTTTCGAGAGGAATAGAAAAAAGGTGGGCCACAGCGCAGGCAGCCAAAAGGTTGTAGATAAAGCCTTCGTATAAATAAGGAAACTCTATTTCGACCTGTTGCCTTTTAACCCGAAGCTCAACCAAATGACCCTGGAATCCCTTTTTCCTAATCGAGGAAGCCCTTACATCGCAGCTCGGGGAAAGGCCAAAGAGAAGACGCTCTCTTTTCCAAGTGGAAGCTATCTTCATAATCCACGGGTCGTCACCGTTAAGAACAGCGATAGCGTTATCTTTAGCCCCGTCCAAAATCTCTTTTTTCGCCAGAGCAATTCCTTCAAGAGAAGAAAAAAATTCAAGGTGAACTGGAGCAATGCGCGTAATCACAGCGATGTCAGGAGGAGCGATTTCCGTAAGCTTTTTGATATCGCCCGCCGCTCTCATGGCCATTTCCGCGACCAGAATTTCATCCCCGGGAGAAAGCCGCAGGAGAGTGAGCGGGAGGCCAATTTCATTGTTATAATTTTTTTCTGATTTGATGACCCGATACGCAGAAGAGAGGAAAGCGGCCGTCATATCTTTGGTCGTAGTTTTCCCTACGCTCCCTGTAATGCCTACTACCTTGACCTTGGTTTCGAGCAGAACTTGATGGCCTATTTGCTGGAGGGCTTGGAGGGGGTCTTTAACCCGGAGCAGGGCAAAAGAAGGGGGGAGGCCCGCTACTGGCCGACTAACCACGGCTCCTGAGGCGCCGCGGCGAAATGCATCAGGAATAAATTCATGTCCGTCTCTTTCTCCTTGAAGAGCAAAAAAGAGTTCTCCCGGCGAAGTAAGACGGGAGTCAAAATTGAAGTGGAGAAACATGGTGTTAGGGTCGCCTTGTAATATTTCCCCCCCTGTCCAACGAGCTAAATCGTGCAAAGTCAACCTCACTTTATTTATTCCTTTCCAGCTCATCCAGTAAACTTCGGATGGTCTCTACATCGTTAAAAGGAAATTTTTCTCCTTTAATTTCCTGATAAGTTTCGTGCCCTTTCCCGGCCACCAAAAGAATATCCTCCTGGCGGGTGGATCGCAGGGCCTGCCGGATAGCCTCCCGACGGTCTATTTCAAGATAGTATTTTTTTACTCCGGTACGACGGATGCCTTTTTCAATTTCTATCATAATCGCAGAAGGGTCCTCCTGCCGGGGATTATCAGAGGTTATAAAAATAATATCTGCCATCTCGCCCGCTACTTGCCCCATTCGCTCTCTTTTGCTTCGGTCTCTATCCCCGCCACAACCAAAAACAAGGATAATTCTTTTAGGATTAAAGGAACGAAGGGTGGTTAAGACATTGGCCAGAGCCGTGTCGGTATGAGCATAATCGACAAAGATTTTTAAGCCAAGGTTGTTTTCCACTTTTTCCAGACGCCCGGGTATTTTTTTAACAGAGGTAATTCCCTGCACCATGGCGGTCAGGTCGAGATTAAGCACCAATCCGGCCGCGAAAGAAGCGAGCAGGTTGTAAACATTGTGTTGACCCAGCAGCGGAGAGGTCAGCTCTACCTGTCCACCAGGAAAATCGATGATAAAATGAGTTTCTTTTTCGCTGTAGCTAACCTGAGAAGCCCGGATAAGAGCCTGGGGTTCGAACCCGTAGGTGACTGTGGCCAAAGGCAATTCTGTGATCAGCTTTTTCCCCCAGGGGTCATCCTGATTAACAATAGCTGTCCTTTTTTTCTTGTTCAGGAAGAAAAGCTTTTTTTTGGCCTCAAAATAATCTTCGATTGTCGGATGAAAGTCGAGATGTTCGGGGCTGAGGTTAGTAAACATAGCCACATCGAAATATACTCCCAGAACCCGGTTCATGACCAAGGAATGGGAAGAAACCTCCAGGATGGCATGGGTAGCGCCGTTATCCAGGAAAGTTCGTAAAAGCCGCTGGAGCTCAGGCGCCTCGGGAGTCGTCCTTTGCGCCTCCTGGAATAATCCTGGACCACGATAATTTATTGTCCCGATTACTGCTGGCTTCCCTCCTGCATTTTGAATGATAGCTTCCAGAAGATAAGTGACAGTGGTTTTCCCTTTTGTTCCGGTGATGCCGATGGTTTTCATCTCCAGAGACGGATGTCCGTAAAACTCGGCGGCCATTAAACCCAGAGCTTCTCGGGCATCGGCCACCCGCACCCAGGAAAGGGGCCATTCGGGGGGAGGAACATTTTCGCTGAGAACAGCCAGCGCTCCTCGCCCGACAGCCTCATTGACGAAAGAATTGCCGTCATGCTTTTTGCCTTTTAGGGCAGCAAAAAGAAAGCCAGGCTTGACTTCGAGGGAGGAAGAGGTCAAGCCAGTTATTTCTATTTCCTCAGCCCCTATTAAATCAAGAGGCCGGACTACTTTGAGGAGTTGTTTGAGCTTCATGGATTATCTTCGCTCCTCTGCTTCAGGTTGGACTGAGCCGTTATCCACTGCTCAGGAGAAAGCTGAGGTCTTTCGCCCAGATAGAGAAGCACGCGGCGGGCAATCTCCCGGAAGAGCGGCGCCGCTACATCTCCGCCATAATAGCCTCCTATTTTAGGCTCATCGATAACCACGATCATAGAGATGATTGGTTTATCTGCAGGCACAAAACCGACAAAAATAGCTCGATGCTTGGAGGAGCTGTAGGTTCGAAGCATCGGGTCAAATTTTTGGGCTGTACCTGTTTTCCCCGCGGCTGTAAAACCGATTATTTGGGCTTTCATCCCTGTTCCTTGTTCTACTACTTTGGAAAAAATATGTTCGGTAAGCATCTCAGCCGTTTCTGCCTTCAAAACTCGCCTTCCGGGAGGAGGGGGTAAAACTTGGGGGCCATCAGTCCCCACAACGGCCTTAACTAACCGAGGCGGGACGAGGACACCGCGGTTGGCTATGATATTCATGGCTTGAAGCAGCTGGATAGCGGTTACGGAAACCTCATAGCCCACAGCTAGATGGGGGAGAGTATGGATGGTCCAAGAGGAGGGCGGTCGAAGAAGGCCGCTTTCTTCTCCCGGAAGGTCAATCCCGGTTTTTTCCCCGAACCGAAACCGCTTAATCATTTCATAAATCTTCTCCTGACCTACTTCCAGAGCGATTTGAATAGTGCCCACATTAGAGCTGTGAATAAAGACTTCAGGAAAGGTGAGAAGGCTGAATGGCTTATGGTCCCGAATGGCCAGCCCGCCCATAAAAAAGCGGCCATCTGAACAATTATAGATTCGCTGGAAAGGAATATTAATTGCTTCCAGCGCGGCGGCAGCCACGACTATTTTAAAGGTTGAACCTGGTTCGAAATTTTCCTGGATCGCGCGGTTCACGAGGAAAGATGGGTCGGTAGAAGAAAATTCATTGGGGTTATAATCGGGAAAGCTAGCCATGGCGAGAATATCTCCTGAACCGGGATGAGAGACGATGACGGAGCCCCAGTTTGCCTGACGCTCAAGGACGTTCCTTTCCAGTTCTTTTTCCACAATGTACTGAATGGTGCCGTCAATGGTCAGGATAAGGTCGCTGCCTGGCCAGCTGGGCTCGAGTGTCTCCAGGTCATACTTGCGACGTAACGCATCCCGTCGCACCAACACTCGCCCTTTTTTCCCCTGGAGAAATTGATTATATTTATATTCAACCCCACTCATACCCTGGTCATCGATATTCACTCCGCCAAGAACATGGGCCAAATAGGCGCCCAGGGGATAAAAACGCTTATTTTCTGTCTGAGCAAAAACACCAGGAATCTTGGCTTCCCTGACTTTTTCCAATTCTTCCCAGCTAATTTTACGCTTAATCCAGATGAAGCGATCCCCGTTTTCTATCCGGAGCTTGATTCGCTGTACTTCTCGCGCGGAAAGATGGAGGAGTGTTTGCAATTGAGAAAGATGACGGAGCTTAACGTCGATTGGCTCACCAGTTTCCTGGGTGTAAAAAAGAGAGGGAGCGGGGAGACTCCGGGCTAAAATTTGACCACGGCTGTCGAAAATGGTACCCCGCGGAGGCCAGATGTCACGAATGTATTGATTCTGTTCTACAGCTTCAGCTTTTAGCTTGGCGTGCTGGAAAACCTGAAGCTCGACCAATCGACCGGCGAGGATGAGAAACCAAATAAGGATACCGACCCGAGCGATGAAAGCTCTTTTTCTCACCCGCTGCTCCACCCACTGAATCATTGTTTTCGCTCTTGTTCGAAATTTTCATAGATAATTTGGCTCGGGTCAGGTTCATTTAAACGGAGAGAGTCGCGGGCTATTCTCTCGACGCGTTCCAGGGAGAGGAGGGAAGAACGAATAGCTTCGAGAGTTTTTATTTCTTCCTGGAGTCGGTTAATGGTTTCCTCTGCTCGTCTTATTTCCATGCCCAGGCGAATAACTTCAGTCTGATACCAAACATAAAAAGTCAGGAAAGAGAGGGCCAGGCAGAAACTAACGACGAGGAAGATAAATTCGAGCTTGGGTATTTTTTTCTTTACCATGTCAGGTTTGATAAATTTCCGCGGCTCTTAATTTGGCGGAATGAGAGCGGGGGTTACGTTTAATTTCTTCTTCTGTAGGCAAAACTGGCTTGCGGGTGAGAACACGGAGGAGTTGAGGCTGATGGTCTTTTTGGCTCAGGCGATTAAAAGTATGTTTAATTATTCTATCTTCGAGAGAATGAAAGGAGATAGCCACTATCCTTGTACCGGGGGGCAATAGTTTAACCATGGTTTCTAAAAAGCGGTCAAGGTTTTTTAACTCGCCATTGACTTCAATCCGCAAAGCCTGAAAAACCTTGGCGGCTGGATGGGTTTTGCCCGGTTGTGGCCGCCAGTGCAAAACTTCCTCTATCAGCCGGCGGAGCTGCGTAGTCGTGGTCAAGGGCTGATTTTTTCGACGGGCTACAATTTCCCGCGCTAACCGCCGTGCCTGTTTCAGTTCTCCATATTTGATTAGAACCTGGGCTAAATGTCCTTCCGGGTATTTTTCGAGAATTTTCGCGGCTGTGGTTTTAAGACGAAGGTCAAGCCTCATATCCAGAGGCCCTTCTAAATTGAAGCTCAGCCCCCGGGAAGGGTCGTCAAGCTGGAAGGAGGAGATGCCTAAGTCAAGAAGAAGGCCGCGAACGCGGGAAAAATCGATGTCGAGTTCAGGCAGGGAACGAAAATCAGCCTGGATGAGTTGCACCCGATCTGCATAAGGAGCCAGCCTTTTTCGAGCTTCAAACAGAGAGGACTCATCAACATCAAGACCGATAATCTCTGCCTGAGGGTTGCGCCGAAGGATTTCCAGCGAATGGCCTCCCAACCCGAGGGTGCCGTCAAGGTAAATACCAGGGCGCTGAATATTAAGGTAGGCCAAAGCTTCTTCAAGGAGGACAGGAATGTGCCCGGCAGTCATCATTCTTTCTTTCCTCGAGGTAGCAAGTCAGCGATGACTTTGAAATCAAGGTCCGTGAGTGGCCTTTTCTCCAGGTTTTCATCGAGTTTTTCCCTATTCCAGATTTCCAAATGGTTGTTGAGACCGATGACCTCAACTTCATCTTTTAATTGGGCCAGGTTTCGTAGCTGTTGACTTATGAGCACCCTTCCCTTGGAATCGATCTCATAGTGGCTTCCTTTGCGGTTAACGCGCAGAAGGAATTGGCGGACTTCGGGTCGCAAATGAAGTGCCCCATCAAGAGAAACACCGGTTAATTCCTCCCAAACCGGAAGAGGATAGAGCTGAACCGCTTCATCGGTCAGGGAGGTAATGAACACCTCCCGGCCGTATTCTTGCTCAATAACAGTGCGAAACTTTTCGGGAATCTTTATTCGACCTGTATTGTCAATCCGGGCTGGTGCGCTACCAATTAATATTTTTCCCATTTCTTCCCATTTTTTCCCATTTTGATTTATTTATAGGGGACAAAAGAATAAAAGTCAAGAA